>FWPU01000586.1_pt1 | contig 117879 bp, 105 predicted proteins | sample 2228361 | NCBI WGS metagenome assembly FWPU01 (sample SAMEA103939777, study PRJEB20133) | metagenome | reverse complement strand
AGCGTGCACATCCACCGACCCCCCTCCAGCGCGAGGAGGCCCATCCCGCGGGGATGCCCGGGCCTTGGCCCGATCAGGACGATCCGTTCCTTGAGCGCCCCGGGGTTCAGGTGGAGGTGCCGGGTCACGTAGACGAGGTCGACCTCCAGCCGTTGCTCCGGCGGCCGCGGGTAGCCGAGGGCCTCCAGCCAGACCGGCGTCCTCCCGGATCGGCCGCTCGCGTCGACCACCAGCTCGGCGGGCAGGATCTCCTCGGCGCTGCCGGGGGTCCGCCTGAGCACGCGGACCCCGGTCACCCGATCCCCGGTGGCGACGAGACCGAGGGCATCGCATCCTTGGAGGACCGTCACGTTGGGGATCGCCAGCAGCCGCTCGCGCACCGACCCCTCCAGGAACGGCCGACTCACGGAGAGGGCGGGCTGGTCGGATCGGACGGCGACGGGGGCCAGGCGGTGGCCGGCCACCGAGAACCGGATCTCGGTGAACGCCACGGCCGACGGGACCCCCGCGCCGATGAGGGCCCCCGTGAACCCCGGGAACAACTGATCAAGGACCTGCTGACCGGAAGGGAGGAGGGCGTGGATGTGCCTGCCCTGGGGCACACCCCGGCGACCCTCCCCCAGCGCCGGGAGGTGATCCCGCTCCACCACGGTGACGCGGTCGAAGCGCTCGGAGAGGACCCGAGCCGCCAACAGCCCCGCCATGCTCGCGCCGATCACGACCGCGTGCCCGCCGATCCGCTCCATGGCCGTCCCTCCTGATCCGTCTAACGCGGGGAGGGTGCTACGGCCGGTTGCTCACTCGCCAGACCGATCCCTGCTCGATCAGTGCCCGATCGCGGTCCCTCGGGGCCGTACAGCTCTCGGTCCCACAACCAGTCCACGATGCGCTCGATCCCCCGGGTCAGGTGGCGGCGGTACGTGCTGAAGGGCAGGTCGAGCACCTCGGCGGCGCGCTCCTGGGTCGGCGCCGGATGCACATACGTCCGGTCGATTGCGCGGTGCAGGGGCTCGCTCCGGGGGTCGGTGGCGAGGGACCCGATGGCGGCGAGGAGCAGCTCCTGAAGCGATCCGGGGGTCGGATCCCCCCCGGACCAGTCGCGGGCCACGCGCGAGCGCATGAGCGGATTGCGCGCGAGCGCTTCGGGCCGGTGGAGGTCGCGGAGCGCCCTCCGCACGGAGGTCATGAAGTCCGGGTGCGAGAGGGCCACCGTGGGGTCCGGTTCCTCGACCGTGGGCTCGTAGCGGCCGAGCTCTCGTTCACTCATGGTCGCGAGCCACTCCTCGACCGTCCGCGTTCGCCAGTCGTGCACGAACACCCCGTAGCGACGACCGGCCACGTGGTAGTCGGCGTCCGAGGCACGGCGGAAGTCGATGTAGGAGAACATCGGCTCCACCTCGTCCGGGTCCGTGAACGCGCCGACCAGTTCGACCGAGACGGGCTGGGACACGTACAGCTGGATGCTCCTGACGGCGATGAGGTCGCGGGACGGCGACGGGGCCTGGTAGGCGTTGCGATCCATGAACGATCGGCCGGCGCGGGCCTGCTCCCCGGGTCGCAGCGGTGCGTGTCGCTCCAGGTATGTCCACATCGCGCGGGCACCGGGGTCGCGTTCGCGATCCTCCTCCGTCGTTCGCTCCAGCGCGAGTACCACGGCGAACCCCCGCACCTCGTCGCCGGGCTCCCGGACGACCACGAACCCCTCGGGCTGGCGCTCCATCCAGTAACGGACGAGTGCGGCGGCCTCCGGGCCCTCGTGCCCCTCCGCCATCGTGAGGATGGCGTCCCGATCCCCCGGTCGGAGGCGGTCCGCGTACACCCGGCCCAGCGTCGCGTAGTCCCACCAGGCCCGCGTGACGGGGTTGCCCCGGTGAAGGAAGAGCAGGTCCGCCGCCGCCCGCTGTTGCTCCCGCCCGCGGGAGCGGCGGAGGCGCCCGAGGACGTGCGCCCGCACGCTCGTGTGGATCTCGGCGTAGGCGGCCGGGTCTCGCCAGCGCAGATCCGCCTCCAGCAGATCGCGCGCGAGGTCGTGGGGCACGAGGCCCCCGGCGGACCCCTCGACGAAGGAGAGGCTCCGCATCCACCCGAACAGCTGGGAAGCGTCAGCGCCCGGGACGGCCGCCCGCAGGAGGTCCTCGGTCGTCCCGCGCGCGTGGGCGCAGACGTGGAGCGCCCGACGGTGCTGGGCGGAGGGGGTGTGCTCGAGGAACGCTTGGAGCAGGGCGCCGACGAGGTTGGGCGCTTCCCCGATGTCGGGGGGGATCGCGCCCCCGTCGGGCTCGCGTGACACGAGGTCGACGAAGAGCGAGAGAGCGAGGGGGTGGCCGTGCGTCGCGTCGAGGATGCGGGCGTGGAGCCCCCGCTCGACCCCGGCGGCCTCCAGGTAGGCGCGGGCGTCCTCGGGTCCGAGGTTCCTGAGGGAGATCGCTCGCAGGAGCTGCTGCCAGCCCGGATCCCGGAGCCACGCGGCATCCGGCGGGTGGCGGCCCGCGATCACCGTGAGGGCCCCGGTGGGGAGCCCCGGCAGCAGCTGCTCGCGGAGCCATCCATCGAGCGTCCCGATCGCCTCGTAGCTGTCCAGCAGGAGCACGAGTCGTCCCCGATGGTGGAGCAGGGACAGCGGATCGGGGACACCGGGGCTCCCGAGCGCGTCCGCGAGCGCGGCCAGGAAGCCGCTCGGGGTGGGATCCACGTCTCGGCACTCCAGCGGGACGGTGGTGGCTCCCACCTCGGCCGCCACGTCCGCCAAGACGCCGAGCAGCGTCGTCTTCCCGATGCCGCCGGGTCCGTACACGAAGAGGACCGAGAACGGGGGCTCCGGCGTCTCCAGCGCGGAACGGAACAGCTCCACCTCGGCCGCGCGACCCACGAAGGAGCGGCGCCGGAGCTCGCGCAGACGTTCACCGACCGTGCGCATGTGCGATGTGACCGCGTTGGAAACGCATCATCGCACGAGCAGCGGGAACGCGCATCCGGCCGACGGCCGACACGCGAGCGGGGCGGATCGCCGCCCCCGTCGGGGCCGCCGGGGTTGGCCTCTGCAGCGAGAGCGTTGGTGGAACCTCAGGGCCGCGCCCGTCAACGTGGTGTATGAGAGCACCGCACCGACCAGCCGGAGGATCGCGGCGCGGTCGGGGTACTCCCGGACCGCCTTCTACCTGGTGGCCCGGGCGTTCGCCGGGCAGGGGATGCGACGCGCTGGACGATCGCCGGGGGCGCCGGGGACCCTTCAAGACCGCCACCCAGGGGCCGACCCGGCTCTGTCCGAGCGCCGACCTAGTCACGGTCCCCGGCGGGGCACTCCGGGGGCCGCCCTCTGCAGCAAGACCGCTGGTAGAAGCCGGTGTCGGAGGGGGGATTTGAACCCCCACGGGCTATGCGCCCACTAGGCCCTCAACCTAGCGCGTCTACCAAGTTCCGCCACTCCGACGAGCGCTTCCGATACTACCAACGCCGGCCGGGGGGCCGCCTACTTCCACCGCCAGGACAGCCACATCACCGACAGGCCGAAGATCACGGCGGTGGCCACGGTGATCCTGTCCAGGCGCCGCTCCAGCGCGGTCCCACCGGCCAGGCTCGTCGAGCCGCCGAACATGTCCGACAGCCCGCTCCCCCGGCCCGAGTGGAGCAGGATGAACACGATCAGGAACAGCGAGCTGAGGACGGCGAGCACGATCGCGATGACGTTCAGCATGGCGCTCCAGTCTACCCGTCGGCGGGCTCCGGCACCTGGTTCGCGCCCTCGTCGATGATCGCCCGGTCCGGCAGCGGGAAGTGGCAGGCGACCACCTGGCCGGGGCGCATCGGCTCGAGGACGGGCTCCACCTCGCGGCACGTCGGGAACTGGGCGCTCGGGCAGCGCGGGTGGAAGCGGCACCCGGGCGGCGGGTCGATGGGCGAGGGCACATCGCCCTCGAGGATGATCCGCTTCTTGTGGGCCGCGAGGCGGGGGTCCGGGATGGGGACGGCGGAGAGGAGCGCGCCGGTGTAGGGGTGCTTCGGGTTCCGGTAGAGGGTGTCCCCGGGGGCCATCTCCACGATCTTGCCGAGGTACATCACGGCCACCCGGTCCGAGACGTGCTTCACGACCGAGAGGTCGTGGGCGATGAAAAGGTACGTGAGGTTGAACTCCTCCTGGAGGTCCTCGAGCAGGTTCAGGATCTGGGCCTGGATCGAGACGTCGAGGGCCGAGACGGGCTCATCGCACACGATGAGCTTCGGGCGCAGCGCGAGCGCCCGGGCCACCCCGATCCGCTGCCGCTGGCCGCCCGAGAACTCGTGGGGGTACCGGTTGTAGTGCTCGGGGTTCAGCCCCACGAGCTCCATCAGCTGCTGGACCTCGGCCTTGATCCGGTCCCGTGGCACGGTCTTGTGGAGCCGGAAGGGCTCCGAGATGATCGACCCGACGGTCCGGCGCGGGTTCAGGGACGCGAAGGGGTCCTGGAAGATCATCTGCATGTGCCGCCGGAGCTCGCGGAGCTCCCGGCCCTTCAGGTGCGTGATGTCCCGCCCCTCGAACTCGATCGTGCCCTCCGTGACGTCGTAGAGGCGCATGATCACGCGGGCGAGCGTGGACTTGCCGCACCCGGTCTCCCCTACCAGGCCCACGGTCTCGCCCGGGTAGATGTCGAGGTCCACGCCGTCCACCGCGTGCACGTTCCCGATCCGGCGCTGGAAGATGATGCCCCGGGTGATCGGGAAGTACTTCTTCACCCCCCGCAGGCGGACGAGGGGCGTCCGGTCCTCCCGCGTCCCCGGCTGCTCGCGCTCCGAGACCTGGACGCTCATGAGCGGGTGGCCACCTCCTCCGCGAAGATGCGCCGCTTGTCCTCCAGGGGGAGGTGACACGCGGCGGCGTGGTGCCCGTCGATCGGCAGGAGCTGCGGCACCTCCGTGCGACACCGATCGAACGCGTAGGGGCAGCGGGGGTGGAAGGCGCACCCGGGCGGCACGAAGATCAGGGAGGGCGGCAGCCCCCGGATCGGCCGGAGACGCCCCTTGCTCTCCTGGTCCAGCCGGGTGATCGAGCCGAGGAGACCCCACGTGTAGGGGTGGTGGGGGCCGTAGTAGATGTCCTCGGCCGTCCCGTACTCCACGATCCGGCCGGCGTACATCACCTGGATGTGGTCGCAGTGCTCGGCCACGACCCCGAGGTCGTGGGTGATGATGACGACCGCCGCGTTGAACTCCTCCCGCAGGCGGTCGATGAGGTCGAGGATCTGCGCCTGGACCGTCACGTCCAGGGCCGTCGTCGGCTCGTCGGCGATGAGCAGGTCCGGGTTCAGGGAGAGGGCCATCGCGATCATCGCACGCTGACGCATCCCGCCGGAGAACTCGTGCGGGTACTGCCGGGCCCGCTCCTCCGGTCGCGGGATCCCCACCCGCCGGAGCATCTCCACCGCCTGCTCGAGGGCCTCCTTCTTCGAGACCTTCTGGTGCGCCCGGATCGCCTCCGCGATCTGGTCCCCCACCTTGTAGAAGGGGTGGAGCGAGGTCATCGGGTCCTGGAAGATCATCGAGATACGCGCGCCCCGGATGTGGCGCATCTCCTCGGGCGGGAGCTTCAGCAGATCCTGCCCCTGGAAGATCACCTCGCCCTCGATGATCGCCTCCCGGCGGGTGATGAGCCCCATGACCGTGAGGAACGAGACCGACTTCCCCGAGCCTGACTCGCCGACCACGCCGAGGGTCTCCCCCGGCATGATCTGGAAGGAGATCCCGTCGACCGCCCTCACGAGGCCGTCGTCGGTCGGGAAGTGGACCTTCAGGTCCCTGACCTCGAGCAGCGGCTCAGCCACGGCACCGCCTCCCACGCGCCCGTCCCGACCTCACGTGTACCGCACCCGCGGGTCGAGGAAGGCGTACACGATGTCCACGACCAGGTTCGCCAGCGTCACGAAGAACGCGGCGATGATCGTGACGTCCAAGATAGCGTACAGGTCCCCTGAGAAGACGCTCTGCACGGCGTAGTTCCCGAGGCCCTGGAGGTTGAACACGGTCTCCGTGATCAGGGCGCCCCCGAGGAGCCCGCCGAGGTCGAGGCCGAGCATCGTGACGACGGGCGTCAGGCTGGCGCGCAGGCCGTGCTTGCCGACCACGGTCCGCTCCGGCAGGCCCTTCGCCCGCGCGGTGCGGATGTAGTCCTCCCCCAGGACCTCCATGAGGTTCCCCCTCGTCATGCGAGCGTAGAACGCCGCGAAGGCGAGCGCGAGCACGCTCCAAGGCATGATCATGTGGGCGAACCACGTCCCGACCCCGTGCTTGGAGATCGAGTAGAAGCCGCTCCCCGGGAGCCACTTCAGCTTGAACCAGAAGACGTAGAGCATCACCGGGCCGAGGAAGAACACGGGCGTGGAGACCCCGAACAGGGCGAACCCCATGGCGAGCCGATCGAAGATCGAGCGGGGGCGGAGCGCCGAGAGGATCCCGATCGGCACCCCCACGATGAGCCAGAGCACCGCGGCCCCCAGGGCGAGCTGGAGGGTCACGCTGAACCGATCGAAGATGATCGGCTTCAGGGCTGAGCGGGTGTTGAAGGAGAAGCCGAGCCCCGGCCACCCGTACTCATCGCCCAGGAAGATCCGCTTCATGAACAGCGCGTACTGCACGAGCACGGGTCGGTCCAGCCCGAACTGCCGTCGAACCTCCGCCACGAGCTCGGGCGTGGGCTGCTTCCCGGCGAAGAGCACCTCGGGTCGCACCGGCGGCATGACGAAGAAGATCAGGTACGTGAGGAGGCTGATGAGCAGCAGGGTCATGAGGACCCACAGCAGCCGCCGAACGATGTACCGGATCATCGGCCAGACCGTACCCCGCGGGGAGGGAGGGGCCCCGCGGGGCCCCTCCCTCGGTCCGCGCTAGATCTGCGCCACCTCATCCATGGTGAGGCCGTTGTTCACCGCCGTCCTGGAGTAGGCCGTCCAGCCCGCCGACTGGTCGTACTCCCAGGCCACCACGCTGTCCGCGAGCACCGTGTTCTGGGAGCCCCAGCGGTAGGGGACCCACGGGACGATCTCCTCCATGATCTTGCGGTCGAGCTCCGCCCAGCACGCGTTGTACTCGGGGCCGGGCGGCTTGGCCACGCAGGCCTCCATGTCGGCGTCCACGTTCGGCAGCGGGTTCTTCCCGTTGTCCGTGGCCGCCTTCCAGGCCTCGTAGACCTCGTCGCCGCACTCCTTCGCGAGCTCCGCGTCGAGCCCGACGTTGGAGTAGTTCACGGCCCCCTCGCAGGAGAGGCCGGCCGTGCTGAACAGGAAGAAGTCGAACCCGTAGGGGCTCGCGTAGTCCTTCCCCCAGCCGGCGTTCGCCGCGATCGGGATGAGGTTCCGCATCGTCTGGATCGTCGTGTACGCGGTCCCGACCTCCAGCTCTCGGACCTTGAGGTTGATCCCGATCTGCTTCAGGTTCTCTGTGAGGATCGGCGTGTACTCGGTCCACGGCTCGTAGTTCCGGTTGATCATCAGGACGTTGTCGCAGACCGGATCGTCGCAGACCCCATCCCCGTCGCTGTCGTACTTCGACTGCGCCATCTCAGCCTTCGCCGCCTCGACGTCACCCGCGTGGTTCGGGCTCGGGTACGGGTCGTAGTCGGCGAGGTCCGGGAGCACCGTGGGCGGCTCGATCGTGGTCGCGATCTCGCCCGTGACCGGCCCCCCGGTCGCCTGGAGCATGGCCGCCTTGTCCACGACGTAGTTCACGGCCTTCCGCACGTGGATGTCGTCGAAGGGCGGCACGATGAGGTTCATCGTGATGTACCACGTGCGGTCGCCGGAGTTCGTCTTCAGGTTGTCCTGGAGGTCGGGGTTCGTCAGGTACTGCTGGAGGATCGCCGCGGGCGGCGCCCCGTGGGCGAGGTCGATGTCCCCGTTCAGGACCCGGTTGTAGATGTCGTCCAGGTTCGTGTTGATGACGAGCGCCCAGCCGTCGATGTAGTTCTGCCGGTTGTCGTCGGTGGCCTGGTCGTAGTTGGGGTTGCGGACCACGTACATGAACTTGTCCGGGTCGTACCCCCTGATCGGCTCCAGCGTGTCACAGGAGCTGATGTCGAGCTCGTCGGACCCGAGGAGCATGTACGGGCCGTTCGACATGACGTAGCGTCCGTACTCACCGGCCTTGTCGAAGCATCCCGCCACCTCGGGTGGCAGCGGCGCCGCCGCGGGCTGGGCCAGGCGGTACAGGAAGTCGCCGGTCGGCCGCTCCAGGTGGAAGACGATGGTCTTCTCGTCCGGCGTCTCGATCCCCTCGATCGGGTCGAACTGGGACTTGCCCTCGCAGTCCATCCCCACGATCGTGCCGCAGTAGTAGTTCCCGTACTGGGCGATGAGGGACTTCGTGTTGATCCGCTGGAACGCGAAGGCGGCGTCCTCCGAGGTCACGGGCCGGTTCAGGGGCGGCTGCCACATCACGCCGTCCTTGAGCGTGAACGTCCACGTGAGGCCGTCGGGGGAGACCTCCCCGAGGTCCGTCGCGAGGTCCGGGACCGGCTCGTTGCCGCCCTTCTCGCCCGGGAGCCACGGGTAGCTCACGAGCCCGCGGAGCAGGAAGTTCCCGTAGTACGCCCACGCCGCGCCGAGGTACTCACCGGTCGGGTCGAAGGCTCCGGTGAACCCGAAGTCCGTGGTCTCCTCGCGGAGGATGCCACCGGTCGGGACCCCGCCGGTCTCGCCCGTCGGCCCGGTCTGCGCCGGTCCGCCGCCTCCTCCGCACGAGCTCGCGACGAGCGCGAGCGCGGCGATCAGCGCCGCAGCCGTCAGGTATCGCTTCACCGTCCACCCCCCTTCGTCCGCACCGCACCATCCCGAGGAACCGCCATGCGCCTCCCCCCCTCCTATCCGGTCACCTGGGTCCGCGGGTCGAGGGCGTCGCGGAGCCCGTCGCCCACGAGGTTGAAGGCGAGCGTCGTCAGGACGAGCGCCACCCCCGGGAACACGAGCATCCACCACGCCACGATGTACAGCTGACCGCGCGCCGCGTCCGAGATCATGCGGCCCCAGGACGGGGTCGTCGGCGGGATCCCCACGCCGAGGAACGACAGCGCGGCCTCGAACAGGATGTTGCTCGGGACGATGAGCGTCCCGTACACGATGATCGGCGCCGCCAGGTTCGGCAGCACGTCGCGGAGGAGGATCCGTCCGGTGCTCGCCCCCATCGCCCGGGCCGCCTCGATGAACTCCTTGTGCCGGATCGTGAGCACCTGGCCCCGGACGATCCGGCCGATGTAGGGCCAGGTGAACAGCGCGATGATGGCCGTGACGAGGGAGATCCCCGGCTGGATCAGGCCTCCGAGGCAGCCCGTCGCCTTGATGGAGCAGGTCGCCGCGATCCCGATGGAGAACAGGAGCACGGGCAGCGACAGGGTCAGGTCGATGGCCCGCGAGATCAGGGTGTCCACCCAGCCCCCGAGGTACCCCGCGACGGATCCCAGGAGGATCCCGAGCCCGACGGCGAACCCCGTCGAGAGCAGCGCGACGAGCAGCGAGGTCCTCGCCCCGTAGATCGTTCGCACGAACACGTCCCGCCCCGACGTGTCCACCCCGAACCAGAACTCCGAGCTCGGCCCCACGACAGGCAGGCCGTACTCGTTCAGTGTCTCCCGGTACAGGGCGTTCGGGTCGTGCCCGACGAGGCCGTGGGCGATGAGCGGGGCGGTGATCGCGAGGATCGCGAGGAGCAGGAGGAAGATCCCGGCGCCGAGCGCCACCCGGTCCTTGCGGAAGCGCATCCAGAAGATCTGCCAGGGGGTTCGGCCGAGGACGGCGACGGCGACCTCCGACCCGCCCGGCGCCGATACCGGCTCAGCGACCTCTTCGTCCGCGACCCGTCCCAATCGGCCTCGCTCCCGTTGCGCCGGAGTCTACCGCCCCCCGCGCCGATCCGCTCGGCGTCGGGGCCTCCGCACCCTATACGCGCTCCGCGCCCCGGCCGGATGAGGTGGGCGTCACGTGTACCGGACCCGGGGGTCCAGGAACGCGTAGAGGATGTCCACCACGAAGTTGGCCACCACGATGAAGAACGCCCCGACCAGGGTCACCCCCATGACCGCGGGGAAGTCCGCCGCGTACAGCGAGACGATGGCGTACTGGCCGAGCCCCGGCAGCTGGAAGACCGACTCCGTGATCACGGCCCCGCCGAGGAGGAACGCGACGTCCATCCCGAACATCGTCACCACCGGCGTGAGGGCCGCTCGGAGGCCGTGCCGGAAGATCACCCGGCGCTCCGAGATGCCCTTCGCCCGGGCCGTGCGGATGTAGTCCTCCCCCATGGTCTCGATGAGGTTGCCGCGGGTCATCCGCGAGTAGAAGGCGGCGGAGGTGATGGCCAGGGAGAACCAGGGCAGGACGAAGTAGCCCTCCAGGACCGACCGCAGGACGCTCTGTCCCTTCGGGAGGCCCGCCGTGGGCAGCCAGCCCAGCCAGAAGTGGAACACGTAGAGGAGCACGAGCCCGAGCCAGAAGATGGGGGCCGAGACCCCGACGAGGGCGAAGATCATGGCGGCCCGGTCGAGCAGGCTCCCCCGCCGGATCGCCGAGACGATCCCGATCGGGATCCCGATCGCGAGCCACAGCAGCGAGGCGCCGATCGTGAGCGCGATGGTCACGGGCAGACGCCCGAGGATCTGCTCCTTCACCGAGGTCTGGTTCCGGTAGGAGAAGTAGACCTTCTCGTTCAGGAACAGCCCCGGCCACGGGATCATCCCCGAGGCGAACTTCCAGTACTGCACCCAGAGCGGTCGGTCCAGGCCGAAGTTCTCCCGCACCTGGGCCACGAGCTCGGGGCTCGGGTGGCGTCCCACGGCCCGCGCGATCGGGTCCCCCGCGGGGAGCTTCACGAAGACGAGGAAGGTGAACAGGGAGACGACCACGAGGACGACGATGAGGAACAGCGTCCTGCGGACCATGTACCGGATCACGGCCGACCCCCTCGGCGGTGGCGGCCGGGGGGCCGGCGCCGGGCCGGCCCCCCGAGCCCCTGCATCCCTACTGCGCCTCCGGCGCGATCGCGACCTGCTCGTACGCCATCTGGTTGTCGAAGAGGCAGTACGTGTAGTTCACGATGCGGCTGGAGATGATCTGCTCCACGTTGCTCCAGATCAGCGGGACGATCGGGACGACGTCCTCCATGAGGATCTTCTCGGCCTCGGCCCAGCACTGGACCCGGGCGTCACCCGTCATCCCGGCGCACTCCTCGATCTTCTCGTCGAGCCCCGGGACCTCGGTCACCTCGTACCCGTACTTCTTCAGCTGGTCCGGGTCCGCCCCCACCATCGAGTAGTTCGTGTTGTACTGGTCGAGGATGCTCGGCCCGTACACCGGGAAGAAGTAGAACGTGTACGCGTCCGGGTAGTCCTGGAGCCATCCCGCGAACACGCTGAACGGGATGTGGTTCTTCGGGTCGAAGATCTTCCCGTACGCCGTCGAGTTGTCGAAGTTCTTCACGTCCAGCTCGATCCCGATCGCCGCGAGGTTCTGGGCGATGAGCTGGTGCTGGGCCTCAGAGACCCGGCCCACGACGCCGATCGAGAGCACGCCCTTGCACTCGGGCGCGTCGCAGATCCCGTCCTTGTCCGTGTCGTACTTCGACTGGGCCATCTCGCCCTTGGCGAGCTCGAGCCCCTCGGGCGAATCGGCCCCCTCGTGGTTGGGGGTCGCGTACGGGTCGTATCCCTCGAGGAGGTTGCCGAGCAGCCCGGGCGGCGTGTAGTAGCCGGCGATCTCGCCGGAGGCCTCGCCGCCGGAGAGCCGGCGCCACCCCTCCTTGTTGATCGCGTAGTTCACGGCCTTCCGCACGTGGATGTCGTCGAAGGGCGGCACGGCCAGGTTCATGGCGATGTAGTAGTTGCCCGAGCCCGGCTCCACGAAGTACTGGTCCTGGAGCTCGGGGTCCTGGGAGAACTTCCGCGCCGTCTGGGCCGAGACCCCGTTCGTGAAGATGTGGTCGATCTCGTCGTTCGCGACCTTCTCCTCCGCGACCTCCTGGTCGCACCCGGGGCAGATCTCGACGCTGATGGCGTCCACGTACGCCGGGCGCAGGTCGTCCTGGTCGTCCGCCACCCACGAGGGGTTGCGCACGAGCGAGATGAGCTTGTCCGGCTGGTACCCCGCGACCGGCTCCTGCTCCTTGGCCGGGACGGAGAAGTCGAGGTCCTCCGAGCCCTCGAACATGTACGGGCCGGAGGCCACGAGGAACCGACCGTAGTCGTCGTCGTGCCCCTCCGCCACCCCGAGCGGCGCGTCCGGGTCCGCCGGGTTCGGCGGGATCGGGGCCGTGGCCGGCATGGCGAACCGGTACCCGAGGTCACCCGCGGGCTCGGTCAGCTTGATCTCCAGCGTGTAGTCGTCCACCGCCCTCATGCCGGTGATCGTGTCGGACTTGCCGGCGGCGTAGTCGTCGAAGCCCTCGATCACGCTGTAGTAGAAGCCGTAGCCCGCGGCCACCTCGGGCTTGGCCGTCCGCATCATGGCCCGGATGAAGTCCTGCGCGGTGATCTCGACGTCCTGCAGCGGCGGCGCGTAGTGGAGCCCCTGCTTGATCTTGAAGGTCCACGTGAGGCCGTCGGCCGAGACCGTCGGCATCTCCGCGGCGAGGTCGGGGAAGACCTTGTCCCCGTCCTCGTCGGGACCCTTGCCGTTGTAGGAGAGCAGGGTCCGCAGCAGGCAGCAGCGGTAGAAGGCGAAGGAGACCTGGAAGTACTCCTTCTGCGGGTCGAACGCGGCCGTCACGTCCGTGTCCATCCAGGCTCGGAGCGTCCCCCCGGGCTGGATCTGCTCGGGCGCCGTCGGCCCGGTGGGGCCGGTCTGCCCGCCTCCCCCACCGCCCGCGCACGCCGCCGCGGCCAGGGCGAGCACGGCGACCAGCGCGACCGCCCTCAGGTACTTGCCCATACGCTTCCCCCTCTCTTCATCCATCGTTCCCTCACCCGGTCTCCCCGACCGGTGCGACGCTCGCCTGCTCCGTCATCGCCTCCTTCCGTCTCGCCCTCCGCTTCCGTGCGTAGGCGGCGGCCTCCGCGCGCGGATCGAGGGCGTCGCGGAGGCCGTCGCCTACGAGGTTGAACGCGAGCGTGGTCACGAGCAGGAACACGCCCGGGAAGAACATCGTCCACCACGCGTCCTGGAAGAGGTGGCTCGCGTCCGAGAGCTGGCGCCCCCACGACGGGGTGGTGATGGGCACGCCGATGCCGAGGTACGAGAGCCCCGCCTCGAACAGGACGTTCGCGGGCACGAGCAGCGTGGAGTACACGACGATCGGCGCCACCAGGTTCGGCAGGATCTCCTTCACCATGATCCGTACGTTCCCCGCGCCGAGGGCCCGGGCGGCCTCCACGAACTCCTTCTCCCGCAGGGACAGGACCTGCCCCCGCACGATCCTCGCCAGGTAGGGCCAGCTGAACAGCCCGATCACGTAGCTCACGAGGAGCAGGCCGGGCTTGATGAGCCCCCCGAGGCACCCCTGGGGCTGGAGCCCGCAGGCGGCGACGAGCCCGAGGGCGAGCAGCAGCACCGGGAGCGACAGCACGACGTCCATCATCCGGGAGATGAACGTGTCCACCTTGCCCCGGAAGAACCCCGCGATCACGCCCAGGGCCACCCCGATCACGACCTCGAGGCCGGTGGCGAAGAAGGCGACGATGAGCGAGGTCCGGGCCCCGAACATCACCTGGAGGAACAGGTCTCGGCCCTGCGGGTCCGCCCCGAACCAGAACTCCGCGTTCGGTCCCTTGGGGAGCCCGTACTCGTCGAGCATGTCGAAGTGGAACTCGTTGATGTCCGGGTGGTGCACCACGTGGTCGGCGAAGAACCCGGCCGAGAGGGCCGCGGCGATCATGAGCCCGATGAGGAACAGCCCCACGAGGGCCACCCGGTCGCGCCGGAAGCGTCGCCAGAACAGCTGCCACGGGGTGCGCCCCTCGACGCCGACGCCCGGCTCGGGGGCGAGCTCCGGTCCCGCCCCCCGCTCGGTCCCCTCAGTCGCGACCTTGCTCACGCGCCCGAGCCCCGTCCCGCGATCCGACCATCCGGTGGCGGCCCGGGCGGACGCCGGGCCGGTTCCCCTGAACTATACGGCCGAGCCGGCCCCCGAGGGTGGACCCCGCCCCTCAGCCCTGGAGGAGCTCCACCACCCGGGGGAGGATCGCCGTGCCCGGGATCTCGCCGATCGCCCCCGCGCCGCAGGCCCGCTCCCCGAACGAGGCGACCCCGTCCGGCGCCACGTCGCCGCCGGCCACGACGAGCGGGACCGGGTCCGCCGTGTGCGCCTTGCGGACGCAGGAGGTCGAGTGGTCGGCGGTGACCGCGACGACGGTCCGCCGGAGGTCGAGCCGGGGAAGGACCTCCCCGAAGAAGGCCTCGTCGATGAGGGCGATGACGTCGCGCTTGTCGCGGGCGCGGCCGTCGTGCGCGGGGACGTCCGGCCCCTTGAGGTGGACGTAGAGGGCGTCGTAGCCCTCGAGGGCCTCGGCCGCGAGCACGGCCCAGCGCGCGTAGGCCTCCGCGTCGGTCAGGCGGGGCACGTCAACCGGGGCCATGCCGAGGAGGATCGCGATCCCCCGCTCCACCGGCATCTCCACGAAGCAACCCCAGGACGGACCGAACCGCTCCCGGATCGGCTGGAGGGCGGGACGGTGGTCCCCGGCGTCCCGCGTGAGGATCAGGTTCGCGGGCAGCTTCCCCGCCGCCCGACGGCGGGCGTTCACCTCCGATGCGTCCAGCACCTTCGCCGAGCCCTCCACGAAGGCGTTCGTGAGCTCCGCCGCGCGGCGCGCGGCCTCGGTGTCCTCCAGCGGCTCCGCGCGCACCACCTCCGGCTCGAAGGTCTCCAGGGCGACGCCGAGGGACCCCTCCTTGCGGTAGGCGGGGTCCGTGTTCGTGATCGCCGCGGAGAGGGACGAGCCGTCCTCGGTCCGGATCACGAGGGCCCCGCGGTGCTCCACGGTGGCGCGCAGGGTGAAGGTGGCCCCGGGCAGCCGCAGCCCCCGGTTCACCTCCTCGGCCAGGGCCGCCGCCTCCTCGGAGGAGAGGTCCCGGCCGACCCGCCGATCCACGATGCGCGGCCGGTCCGCGGTGGCGAAGTTCACGCGGAGGGCGAGGTCGCCGTCGCGGACGTCGAGCCCCGCCCCGATGGCCTCGACGACGCCCCGGCCGGGGTGCTCCTCGCTCGGGTCGTACCCGAGGATCGCGAACACGGCGATGTCGGACTCGGGCGCGATCCCCGGGCCGACGGTCACGACCGTCCCCGTCCGCCCCCGTTGCGCCAGGGCGTCCAGGTTCGGGGTCGCGGCCGCCTCCAGCGGCGTGCGGTCGTCCAGCTCCGGGACCGGGTCGTCCCCCAGGCCGTCCAGGCACACGTAGAGCAGTCGCTTCAACGGGACCTCCTCAGCGGTACTTGACGATGAGCGCGAAGCTCTCGGGGTCCAGGCTCGCCCCGCCCACGAGGGCGCCGTCGATCTCCGGGTGTGCCATGAAGTCCCGGATGTTGCCCGGCTTCACGCTCCCCCCGTACTGGATCCGCACGGCCTCGGCCACCTCCGGGGAGAAGCGGCTCGCCAGGGCGCGCCGGATCACGCCGATCGTCTCGCCGGCGTCGGCGGGGAGCGCGTTCCGGCCGGTCCCGATGGCCCAGATCGGCTCGTAGGCCACGACGAGCTCGGCGACCTGTTCCGCGCTCACGCCCCGGAGGTCCCGCTCGAGCTGTCCCACGACCTTCTCCTCGGTGAGGCCGGTGTCCCGCTCGGAGAGGGTCTCCCCGACGCAGAGGATGGGGCGCATCCCGTGCGCCAGGACCGCCCGGACCTTGCGGTTCACGACCTCGTCGGTCTCGCCGAACAGCTCGCGACGCTCCGAGTGGCCCACGATCACGTACCGGACCTTCAGCGCGGCGAGCATCACGGGCGAGACCTCGCCCGTGAAGGCCCCCTCGTCCTCGTGGTACACGTCCTGCGCCCCCAGCCCGAAGGGCAGGCGATCGGAGTCGATCAGGGTCTCCACGGACCGGAGCGCCGTGAAGGCCGGGCAGATCACCACCTCGACGCGCTCCGTGTCCTCGGCGTCGAGCAGGTACGAGAGCTTCTGCACCGCCTGGATCGCCTCCAGGTGGGTCTTGTGCATCTTCCAGTTCGCCGCGATGATCGGGCGCCTGCCCATCTACCCCTCCTCCAGCACCGCGATGCCCGGCAGGCGCCGCCCCTCGACGAACTCCAGGGACGCGCCCCCGCCGGTGGACAGGTGGTCGAACCCCTCCTCGAGCCCGAGCCGCGCGATCGCCGCGAGGCTGTCCCCTCCCCCGGCCACGCTGTAGGACGGCGCGCTCGCGATCGCGGTGGCGATCCCCCGTGTCCCGGCGGAGAAGGGCTCGAGCTCGAACACCCCCATGGGGCCGTTCCAGAAGACGGTCCGCGCGTCGGCGATGATCCGGGCGAACTCCTCCACCGTGCGCGGCCCGATGTCCAGGCCCATCTCCCCCGGCGGGATCTCCGAGGCGGGGACGGTCCGCCGCGGGGCCTCGGCGCTCATCTCGGGGGCGGCGACGACGTCCACCGGCAGCTCGAGCAGCACCCCCCGCTCCTCCGCGCGCCGGCGGGCGGCGCGGACCTCCTCGAACCGCTCCGGCTCGACGCGGCTCGCGCCCACGCTCCCGCCCTCCGCGGCGATGAAGGTGAAGGCCATGGCGCCCCCGATGAGGATGGCGTCCACCCGCTCGATCAGGGCCCCGATGGTCGAGAGCTTGTCCGAGACCTTCGCGCCCCCGAGGACCGCCACGTAGGGCCGCTCCGCCTCCCCGAGCAAACGGGAGAGGGCCTCCACCTCGCGCTGGAGGAGCCGCCCCGCGGCGGTCGGCCGGCCCCGCTCGGCGAGGAGCCTCGGGAGGGCCTCCACGGAGGCGTGGGCGCGGTGGACGGCGCCGAAGGCGTCGTCCACGTAGGCCTCGGCCAGGCTCGCGAGCTCGGCCGCGAAGGCCGGGTCGTTCGCCTCCTCCCGGGGGTCGAAGCGCAGGTTCTCCAGGTACAGGACCCCCCCGGGCGCGAGGGCCGACGCGGCCGCCTCGGCCTCGGGCCCGGAGACGACGGGCAGCGCCCGGACCTCGCGGCCCAGGAGCTCCCCGAGGCGCTCGGCGACCGGCCGGATCCGCAGCTCCTCCCGCACCTGCCCCTTCGGGCGGCCCAGGTGGGACGCCACGACGAGGGCGGCGCCACCCGCCAGGAGCTCCTCCAGCGTCGGCAGGCTGGCGCGGATCCGCGCGTCGTCGGCCACCCGCCCGCCCTCGAGGGGCACGTTGTGATCCACCCGGACGAACACGCGGACGCCCGCGAGCCCGTCCAGGGCCTCCAGGGTCCGGATGCCCACGGCCGCCCCGCCCTACAAGGAGGCCGCGACGAGGTCCACGAGGTCCACGAGGCGGTTCGAGTACCCCCACTCGTTGTCGTACCAGCCGAGGACCTTGGCGATCCGGCCCTGGGCCATCGTGGCCTGCGCGTCGAAGGTGCAGGAGGCCGGCGAGCCGACGATGTCCGTCGAGACGATGGGGTCCTCGGTGTACACGAGGCGCCCGCCGGCCAGGGGCCCGCTCTCCGCGGCCCTGCGGAAGGCCTCGTTGATCTCCTCCACCGTGGCCTCCCGGGCGAGGGTGACGACGAGGTCCGTGACGGACCCGTCGGGCACCGGCACGCGGAGCGCGATGCCGTCGAGCCGGCCCTTGAGGTGCGGCAGCACGAGGCCGATCGCCTTGGCCGCCCCCGTGGAGGTGGGGATGATGTTCACCGCGGCCGCCCGGGCCCGGCGCAGGTCCTTGTGGGGCAGGTCGAGGATCCGCTGGTCGTTCGTGTACGCGTGGACCGTGGTCATGAAGCCCTGCTCGATCCCGAAGGCGTCGTCGAGCACCTTCGCCATCGGCGCCACGCAGTTCGTCGTGCAGGAGGCGTTGGAGATCACGTGGTGGGTGGCCGGGTCGTAGGCGTCGTCGTTCACGCCGAGGACGAGGGTGATGTCCTCCCCCTTGGCCGGGGCGCTGATGATCACCTTCTCCGCCCCGGCGGCGAGGTGCTTCTCGGCGTCTTCGCGGTCGGTGAACAGCCCCGTAGACTCCACCACGATCTGGACGCCGAGCTCCTTCCACGGCAGGTCCGCGGGGTCGCGCACCGCGAGCACCTTCAGCTCGTCCCCGTCCACCGTGATGCCCTCGTCCGTCGCGCGTACCTCGGCCTCGAGCGGCCCGAGCACGGAGTCGTACTTCAGCAGGTGGGCCAGGGTCGGTGCGTCGGTGATGTCGTTCACCGCCACGAAGTCCCAGTCCTTGCCCTGCCGCTTCGCGGCGCGGAAGAAGTTCCGTCCGATCCGGCCGAACCCGTTGATGCCGACCTTCACGCTCATGCTGACACCTCCCTGTGGGGGTTTCCGCCATGCTAGCCGATGCCCCGGCGGACCGCCGTGGAGGCCTCAGCGGTCCAGGTCCCGGTGCATGACGGTGGCCGAGAGCCCCTTGTCCCGGAAGAACGTGGCGAGGTCCTCCACGACCACGACCGAGCGGTGCCGCCCCCCCGTGCAGCCCACGGCGACCGTGAGGTAGGACTTCCCCTCGGCCACGAACCCCGGGATCATGAACCCGAGGAGCGAGCGCAGGCGGCGCATGAACTCCCGGTAGGTCTGCTGTCCCCGCACGTACGTGCGGACCCGGGGGTCGGTCCCCGGCAGCGGGCGGAGCTCGTCCACCCAGTGTGGGTTCGGCAGGAACCGCACGTCCAGCACGAGGTCCGCGTCCCGGGGCGCCCCGTAGCGGAACCCGAAGGAGACGAGGGAGACCTGCAGCCCCTGCTCCGGCGGCGTCTCGGCGAAGGCCTCGCGGAGGCGCCGGCGCAGCTCGTGGGGGCCCATGCCCGTGGTGTCGATGATGAGGTCGGCCTCCCCCCGCAGCCCCTCCATCATGAGGCGCTCCTTGCGGATCCCCTCCACGACCCGGTCGGCCGGTGCGAGGGGGTGCCGGTGGCGCGTCGCCTCGTAGCGGTTCACGAGCTCCTCGTCGGAGGCCTCGAGGAAGAGGATCCGGTACGGGATCCCTAGGCCGTCGAGCTCCTCCAGGCCCTTGGACAGCTCGCCGAAGAACACGCCGCCGCGGGCGTCCACCACGACCGCCACCTTCCCGCCGGGTCCACCCGGCCGGGCGGCGAGCTCCGCGAGCTTCGGCAGGAGGGCGGGCGGCAGGTTGTCCACGACGAAGTACCCCAGGTCCTCCAGGGCCTTCGCCGCCTCCGAGCGGCCCGCGCCGGACAGGCCCGTGATGATGGTGAAGGCCGGCCCGTCGGCGTGCCGACCCGACGTCCGAGCCCCGCCCTCGCCCCCCATCACGCGCTCTCCCGGGCCGGCGCGCGGAGCCGCTCGTGGATCGCGCGGGCGAGCTCGGGGCCGATGCCGGGGGTCGCCGCGATCTCCTCCGGCGTGGCTCGGGCCAGGCGCGCGAGCGATCCGAACCGCCGAAGCAGCGCTCGCTTGCGTGCCGGCCCGATCCCGGAGATCTCGTCCAGGGGCGAGGCGAGGGCCCGCCTCGCCCGCTTCGCGCGGTGGTAGGTCACGGCGAAGCGGTGCGCCTCGTCCCGGAGGTGCTGGAGGAGGAAGAGCGCCTCCGAGCCCCGGGGGATCACCAGGGGCTCGGGCCGGTCCGGGAGGTAGACCTCCTCGAGGCGCTTGGCGAGGCCGATGGCGGGGATGTCGAGCCCCGCCTCGGCCAACACCCTCGTCGCCACGGACAGCTGCCCACGGCCCCCATCCACCACGACGAGGGCGGGCGGGTACGCGAACCGGCGCGGCCGCTCGACCGGCTCCTCGCGCTCGGCGCGGAGGCGGGCGAACCGCCGCCGCAGGACCTCCTCCATGCTGGCGAAGTCGTCCTGTCCGGGCACCCCCTTGATCTCGAACCGCCGGTAGTCGGAGCGCTTCGGCAGCCCGTCCTCGAACACCACCATCGAGCCGACCTTGTCCGTCGGCCCCAGGTTGGAGATGTCGTAGCACTCGATCCGCAGGGGAGCCTGCTCGAGACCGAGGACGGCGCCGAGCTCGGCCAGGGCCCGGGACCGGGCGCCGAAGTCGGACGCCCGCTTCAGCTTGTGGCGCGCGAAGTGCTCCCGCGCGTTCTCCGCCACCGTCTCGAGGAGCTTGCGCTTCGGCCCGCGGGCGGGCACGTGGAGCCGGACCGGCCCGCCCCGCCGCTCGGAGAGCCAGGACTCGATGATCGCCGCCCCCTCCGGCAGGACCGGCACGAGGACCCGCGGGGGGACCTCCTCCCGTTCCATGTAGAGCTCGCGGAGGAACGAGCCGATGAGGCCCGGCCGGTCCAGGTCCTCCACCCGGTCCACGATCCAGCCCTTGCGGCCCGTCACCCGCCCCCGGCGCACGAAGAACACCTGGAAGGCGGCCTCCAGGTCGTCCTCGACCAGGGCCACGACGTCGAGGTCCTCGGGTCGGGCAAGGACCATCTCCTGGTGCTCCAGGGCCCGGCGGGCCGCCGCGAGCTGGTCGCGGAGCTTGGCGGCGAGCTCGTACTCCTGCCGCTCGGCGGCCTCGCGCATCTCCCGCTCGAGCCGTGCGAGGACCGGGCGCTCCCCGCCCGAGAGGAAGTCCATGAGGGCCTCCACGTCGGCCCGGTAGCGGGCCTCGGTCACGCCGGTGAGCTCCGGGACGCAGGGGCCCGAGCAGCGGCCGATGTCGTGGTAGAGGCAGGGGCGGCGGGCCCGGGCGCGCTGGTCGAAGAAGGCGTTCGAGCAGGTCCGGACGGGGAAGACGCGGGTCAGGGCGTCCAGGGTCTCACGGATCGCGTAGGCGTGGCCGAAGGGGCCGAAGTAGCGGACGTCGCGGCGCCTCGTGCCCCGCAGGACCTGGGCCCGAGGCCAGCGCTCCCCCACCGTCACCGCGAGGTAGGGGTAGGACTTGTCGTCCTTGTAGCGGATGTTGAAGCGCGGCTGGTGCTGCTTGATGAGGTTGTACTCGAGCATGAGGGCGTCGACCTCGGTGGAGGTCACGATCCAGTCCACGCCCTCGGCCGCGGCCATCATCGCCTCGGTGCGGGGGTGCAGGGGCCGGGCCCAGTAGGAGGCGAGCCGCTTGCGCAGCGAGCGAGCCTTGCCCACGTAGACGACGCGCCCGTCGGCGTCGCGGAAGAGGTAGACGCCCGGGAGGTCCGGGATCGTGGCGGGCTCGGGCCGAGCGAGGCTCATGCCCGGAATCCTAGCGGGGAGTGAGCGGTCCTCCGGGTGTTAGCGGACGATGACCTTCCCGTTCATGTTGGGGTGGACGATGCAGAGGAAGTAGTACTCGCCCGGCGGCAGCGGCGGGATCGTGTAGGTCACGGTGGCCGGCCCGGTGATGAGCTCGCCGTTGAACAGCTGCTCGGAGAGGGTGGAGTCCTTGTAGATGGCGATGTTGTGCTGGACCCCGGCGTCGCGGTTGTCGAAGGTGATGGTGTGCTCCTCGTTCGCGGGGAGCACGATCGTGGCGGTGTCGAAGGCCATGGCCTGCGCGGCGACGGTCGTGGTGAGCTCGGCGCCGCCACCACCCTTCGGACCGGTCGCACCGGTCGGGCCCGTGGCCCCGGTGGCCCCCGTCGGGCCCGCCGCCTCCCCGACCACGATCCTCCCGATCATGTTCGGGTGCACGACGCAGTTGTAGGCGTACTCGCCGGCCTCCAGGGCGGGGATCTCGTACTCGATCTGGCTGGGGCCCGTGATGATCTCGCCCTGGAACAGCGTGTCGCCGCTCGCCTCGGTCCCCGCGAACACCTGGACGTTGTGCGGGACGCCGGCGTCGCGGTTGTCGAAGACGATGGTGAAGGGCTCCCCGACCGGCGCCTGGATGCACTGGCCGTCGGTGAACGCGATGCCCTCGGCGACCACCGTGACCTTCCCGTCGACGACGGGCGTGCACTCCTGCGTCGGCGGGGCGCTCGTCGGCTGGGCCGGCCCCGTCGGGGTCGGGCTCACCCGCCCGATCGCGAGCTCCCCGACCTCGCCCTCGGTGCCGAGGAGGAGGTCCTGGGCGCCCGGGTCGTACCAGGCCACGTACCGCCGCGCGCCGTCGGGGCTCGCCGCCGCGGCCGGCATGGCACCGCCCTCGGTGGCCGTCCCCACGTCGACCGCCGAGAACGAGCTCCCGTCGCCCGTCGCCATCGCCACCCCGGCCGAGCCGTCGGCCCACGCCAGCGTGATGGTCCCCGCGTCGTCCGAGGCGATGGCCGTCCCCGCCCCCTCCGCCGCCGCGGCGCCGGCGCTCGTCGAGGCGGCGACGGCGGTCCTGAACGGCCCGGTGGCGGGGCCCGTCGCCACGTGGACCTCGTCACCCGCGTAGTACGAGAGGGCGAGCCCGTTCGCCGTGGCGACCGCGGAGAGGCCCTCGCCCCCCCGCTCGACCTCGGCGAACTCCCAGCGGCCCCGCTCGGTCCGGTTCGCGACGCGCACCCACTCGCCGTCGGTGAAGGCGACGGCGAGCCCGTCGGGGGTGGCCACCGCCGCCGTCCGGCAGGTCGCGCACCGGGGCACGTCCGCGACCGCCTCCTCGCGCCACCGGCCCCCCTCGAGGCTCGCCACCTGGACCGAGCCGTCGGCGACGTAGGAGACCCAGGGCGTCCCCGCGGCGTCGATCGCGACCGAGGGGCCGCTCACGGGCGATCCCGTGACCCGCTCCACCGTCCACTGCGTGGTCGAGGCCGGGTCCGCCGTGCCGGTCGCGTAGGAGAGCCCGTCCGCACCGCCCCAGACGGCGTGGAGCTTCCCGGCGCCGTCGGCGACGAGCTGGAGCCCGCTGACGGTCTCCGGGGTGAGGCGCGAGACGGAGCGCTCGAAGGCCGGGTTGAAGGCCACCTGCACGTTCGGGATCTGCTCGGCGATCGCGATCGCCCCCCCGATCCAGAGCCCGCCCTGCTGGGTGGCGAGCATGACGCCGGGCAAGGACGGTGCGCCGATCGGCCGGGGCTCCGGGATGCCGCCCTCGGGCACCGCCTCCTCGAATGCGAGGTACGCGACCACCGGACGGCCGTCCACCACCGCCACCGAGGGGAACCGGCCGGCGTCGTTCAAGGGGTCCACGACCTCCGCCACGAAGCCCTGACCGGAGCCGAGCTGGGGCGCGACCGGCGCCCGGGCGCAGGCCGCGGCCGCGAGCCCGAGGGCGACGGCGAGCGCGAGCAGCCTCCTGGACATGAGCGCGCGCACTATAGCAAGCGCGGCAGGAAGCGCGGCGACCCCGCCGGCGGGCTCACGGATCCGCCCCCGCCCCGACGGCGGCGAGGCGGGGCGTCCCGAGCACCTCGGCGAGGAACCGGCCCGTGTGCGAGGTCGGGTGGGCCGCCACCACCTCGGGGGGGCCGGCGACCACGATCTCGCCGCCGGCGTCCCCGCCCTCCGGGCCGAGGTCCACGATCCAGTCGGCGGTCTTGATCACGTCCAGGTTGTGCTCGATCACGATCACGGTGTTGCCCTGCGACACGAGCCGTTGGAGCACGTCGAGGAGCTTGCGCACGTCCTCGAAATGCAGGCCCGTGGTGGGCTCGTCGAGCACGTACAGCGTGTTCCCCGTGGCCCGCCGCTGCAGCTCCGCGGCGAGCTTGATCCGCTGGGCCTCCCCGCCGGAGAGCGTGGGCGCGGGCTGCCCGAGCTTGATGTAGCCGAGCCCCACGTCGGCGAGGGTCTGGAGGTGGCGGCGGATCACCGGGATGTGCTGGAAGAACCCGAGGGCCTCCTCCACGCTCATCTCGAGCACGTCCGCGATGGAGCGCCCCTTGTACCGGACCTCCAGGGTCTCCCGGTTGTAGCGGCGGCCCTTGCAGACCTCGCAGGTCACGTACACGTCGGGCAGGAAGTGCATCTCGATCTTGATCTGGCCGTCGCCCGCGCAGTGCTCGCACCGCCCGCCCCGCACGTTGAACGAGAACCGGCCGGGCTTGTACCCGCGCACGCGCGCCTCCGGGACCTGCGCGAACAGCGCCCGGATGTGGTCGAAGACGCCGGTGTACGTGGCCGGGTTCGAGCGCGGCGTCCGGCCGATCGGCGACTGGTCGATGTCGATGACCTTGTCGATCTGCTCCCAGCCGACCAGGCGCCGGTGCTTGCCCGGCACGATCCGCGACCGGTACAGCTTCTGCATCAGGGCCCGGAGCAGCACCTCCTGGATCAGGGTCGACTTCCCCGACCCGCTCACCCCCGTCACGCACACGAACAGGCCGAGGGGGATCTCCAGGTCCACGTCCTTCAGGTTGTGCTCCCGGGCGCCGAGCACCCGCAGCCACCGCTCCCCGGGCACGCGCCGCACCTGGGGCGTGGGGATCCGCCGGCGCCCCGAGAGGAAGGCGCCCGTCAGGGAGGCCTCGCACGCGAGGAGCCCCGCGAGGTCCCCGGAGTAAACGATCTCCCCGCCGCGCTCCCCCGCCCCCGGCCCGATGTCCACGATGTGGTCCGCCGCCCGGATCGTGGCCTCGTCGTGCTCCACCACGATGAGGGTGTTCCCGAGGTCGCGCAGCCGCAGCAGGGTGTCGATGAGGCGACGGTTGTCGCGCTGGTGCAGGCCGATCGAGGGCTCGTCCAGGATGTAGAGGACCCCGACGAGCCCGCTCCCGATCTGCGTGGCGAGCCGGATCCGCTGCGCCTCGCCCCCGGCGAGGGTGGCCGAGGGGCGGTCCAGGGTCAGGTAGTCCAGGCCCACGTCCACGAGGAAGCCGAGGCGGGCCCGGATCTCCTTGATCACCCGCTCGGCGATCATCCGCTCCCGCTCCGTGAGCTCGACCTCGTCGAAGAACCGGAGGGCTTCCCGGATCGACAGCGCCGTGAGCTCGGCGATGTTCAGCCCGCCGATCCGGACCGCCAGGCTCTCCGGCCGCAGGCGCGCGCCCCCGCAGGCCCGGCAGGGGATCTCGCGCATGAACTGCTCGAGCCGCTCCCGCTGGGTGTCGGAGTCGGTCTCGGCGTGGCGCCGCTCCAGGACCGGGATCACGCCCTCGTAGGTGGTGTAGTAGGCGCGGGTGCGCCCGTACCGGTTCCGGTACCGGACGTAGATCTCGCGGTCCGAGCCGTAGAGCACGACCTCGCGCGACTCCCGCGGCAGCTTCCGCCAGGGCGTGGTGACGGAGAAGCCGTGGGCCTCCGCCACCGCCTCCAGGACCCGGTCCCAGTACTCCAGGCGCGTGCCGGCCCACGGGGCGATCGCCCCCTCGGCGATGGACAGGTCGGGGTCCGGGACGACGAGCTCCGGGTCCACCTCGAGCCTCGTGCCGAGCCCGTCGCACGTGGGGCAGGCGCCGTAGGGCGAGTTGAACGAGAAGTTCCGGGGCTGGAGCTCCTCGAAGGACAGGCCGCAGCGGGTGCAGGCCAGGGACTGGCTGAAGACCTGGACGTCCTCGCCCTCGTGGGTCTGGACCGCGATCGCCGCGAGCCCCTCCGTGAGCTGGAGCGCGGTCTCGATCGAGTCGGCCAGGCGCCGCCGGATGTCCGGTCGGGCCACGAGCCGGTCCACGACCACCTCGATCGTGTGCTTGTGGTGACGCGGCAGACGGATCGGCTCGGACAGCTCGCGGACCTCCCCGTCGATCCGCGCCCGGACGAAACCTCGGCGGGCCAGGTCCTGCAGGAGCTTCTCGTACTCGCCCTTGCGCCCCCGCACCACCGGCGCGAGCACCTGGAAGCGGGTCCCCTCTGGCAGCTCCATGACCTGGTCCACGATCTGCTCGGGGGTCTGGCGACCGATGGCCCGACCGCAGCGCGGGCAGTGGGGGTGCCCGATCCGCGCGTAGAGGACGCGCAGATAGTCGTAGACCTCGGTGATCGTGCCCACGGTGGAGCGGGGGTTGCGCGAGGTCGACTTCTGGTCGATGGAGATCGCCGGCGAGAGCCCCTCGATGAAGTCCACGTCGGGCTTCTCCATCTGGCCCAGGAACTGCCGGGCGTAGGCGGAGAGGGACTCCACGTAGCGCCGCTGCCCCTCGGCGTAGATCGTGTCGAAGGCGAGCGAGCTCTTGCCCGAGCCAGAGAGGCCCGTGAACACGATCAGCTTGTCCCGTGGGAGCTCCAGCGTGACGTTCTTGAGGTTGTGCTCACGGGCGCCGTGGATGACCAGCGTGTCGGTGCCCACGCGGGCGATTCTACGGGCGGGACGGCCCACGGCGCGGCGGGTTGGTGCGCGACCCGCCACCCTCTACCCTGCGCGCGTGCAGCCGGCCACCCCGCCCCCGGTCCCCCTCCGCAGCGCCGCGCGGTTCTGGATCCGCCTCGGGTTCGTGAACTTCGGCGGACCCGCTGGCCAGATCGCGATCATGCACCACGAGCTCGTCGAGCGACGCCGCTGGATCGACGAGGCCCGGTTCCTGCACGCCCTCGACTTCGCGATGCTGCTGCCCGGCCCGGAGGCCCATCAGCTCGCGATCTACGTGGGATGGCTCCTGAACGGCACGCCCGGTGCCCTCTTCGCCGGCATCGGGTTCCTCTTCCCGGCCCTCGCCCTGATGCTCGGACTGGCGTGGGTCTACGTGACGTACGGGGACGTCGCCTGGATCTCGGCCATCCTCGAGGGGCTTGCGTGGGCGGTCGTCGGGATCCTCGCGGCCGCCCTGGTCCGGATGGTCGGGCGGGCGATCCGCGCGCCCCTCCAGGCGCTCCTCGCGGCCGCCGCCTTCCTCGCGCTCTCGGTGTTCGGGGTGCCGTTCCCGGTCGTGGTCCTCGGGGCCGGCCTCCTCGGTCTCCTCGCCTCCCGCAGGGCAGCCGGGGCGGTGGAGGCCGAGCAGATCCCCGCCGCGCCCCGGGTCGCCCCCTCCCGTGCGCGGACCCTGCGCGTCCTCGCCGTCGGCCTCCTCGTGTGGCTCGGCCCCCTCGCGCTCGTCGCCCTCCTCGCCGGGCCGGGGGGCGTGTTCGCGGAGCAGGCGACCTTCTTCTCGATCATGGCCCTCGTGACCTTCGGCGGGGCCTACGCGGTGCTCGCGTACGTGCAGCAGGCCGCCGTGGGGCGCCTCGGCTGGGTCTCCGCGGCCGAGATGGCCGTCGGCCTGAGCCTGGCCGAGACGACCCCCGGCCCGCTCATCCTCACGGTGGTCTTCGTGGGCTTCCTCGGGGCCTACCGGGACCCCGGCTTGCTCGACCCCGTCCTCGCCGGCGTGGCCGGCGGCCTGGTGACGGCGTGGGCGACGTTCGTCCCGAGCTTCCTGTGGATCTTCCTCGGCGCCCCGTCGGTCGAGCGCCTCCGAGGGCGACGCCGGTTCGCAGCCGCCCTGTCGGCGATCACCGCCGCCGTGGTCGGCGTCGTCGCCCACCTCGGGCTGGTGTTCGCGGTCGAGGTGCTCTTCGCGCGGACCCGCTCCGTCGAGCTCCTCGGGCACGGGATCTCGCTGCCCCTGCTCGCAAGCGCCGACCCCCTCGCGGTGGGTGTGGCGGCGGCGGCGTTCGCCGCCATCGTCAGGTTCCGCCTCGGCGTGCCCTGGACGATCCTCGCCGCCGGCGCGGCCGGCCTGCTCCGGCTGCTGCTCTGAGCGAGCGGTCGGATCCGCGCGTGCGGGAGGCCCCACGCGCTAGGCTGGAGCCGTGACCGACCGGAGCGAGCTCGAGCGCCTCTCCTCGGCGGAGCTGCACGACCGGGCCACGCGCCTGGCCTGGCGCCGCCTCGACTTCCGGTTCCTGTGGGACCTGCTGAAGACGATCCCCGAGGCCCGGGCGGCGGCCGGGGACGAGTGGCGGAGCGAGGCCGACATCATGCGGCCCCTGGCCCTCCTGAACGACTTCATCGACGCCGACCGCGGGGAGCTCGCCGACGCCCTCCGGCCCCTGTACATCGACTACCTCCTCCGTCACGGGGAGGAGGATCCGCGGCGCGAGGCCTAAGGAGCATGGGCGTCCTCCACCACCTCGACCTCAACGTGCGGAGCCTGGAGACCTCGACGGCGTTCTACCGGGAGGTCCTCGGGCGGCTCGGGCTCCAGGAGCTGGAGCGCGGGGAGGGCTGGATCTCCTTCGGGGACGGGACGAGCTACCTCACCCTCGTCCAGACGGCCGAGCCCTTCCTCTACCACGGGTTCCACCGCAAGCGGATCGGGGCGAACCACCTCGCCCTCCGGGCCCCCTCGCGGGAGGCCGTGGACGAGCTCCACGCCTGGCTCCGCGAGCGGCGGATCCCCGTCCTCTACGGCGGGCCCCTGGACCAGGGAACCGAGGACGACCCGTACTACGCCGTGTACTTCGAGGACCCCGACCGGTTCAAGCTGGAGTACGTGTACCGGCCGCGCGGGCCCGCCGCGGGCGACGCCCGTCGCTGAGATGGGCGCGCCGAGACCCCTGGAGGACTACCGGGACGAGTTCCCGATCCTCGAGCGCTCGACGTACCTGATCAGCGCCTCCCTCGGGCCCATCGGCGTCCGGGCGCGGGCACGGCTCGAGGGGTACCTGGAGGCGTGGGCGTCCCTCGGCGCCCCCGATCACGTCTGGGGCGAGCACGTCTTCCCCGCCATGGGCGAGCTGAAGAGGTCTTTCGCGAGCCTCGTCGGCTGCGACCCCGACGAGGTGGCGATCACGACGAACGTCTCGATCGCGATGGCGACCGTCGCCTCCGCCCTCGACCTGCGCGAGCGCCCCGTCGTCGTCCTGTCCGAGCTCGACTTCCCCACCGCCGCCCACGTGTGGCGCGCGCAGCGGCGTCGGGGCGTGGAGATCCGCCTCGTCCGCTCGCCCGACGGCGTCGGGCTCCCCGTCGAGGCCTACGACCGGGCGATCGACGAGCGGACGGCGCTCGTCGTGGTCAACCGGGTCCTGTACCGGTCGGGCGCGCTCGTGGACGCCGCGGCGATCTGCCGGCTGGCCCGGGAGCGGGGCGCGCTGTCCTTCGTGGATGACTACCACGGCCTCGGCGTCGTGCCGGTGGACCTCCACGCGCTCGGGTGCGACCTGTACACGGCGGGCGTCCTGAAGTGGATGTGCGGCGGGCCGGGCCTCGCGTTCCTGTACGCGCGGCGCGAGGTCCTCCCCCGGCTCGAGCCCGCCGTGACCGGGTGGTTCGCCACGCGCGAGCCCTTCTCCTTCGACGTCGAGCGCCTCGAGTACCACCCCACGGCGCGGCGTCTCGAGCACGGCACCCCGCCGGCTCCCGTCGTCTTCCTCGCCCAGGGCGGGATGGAGGTCATCGCCGAGGTCACCCCGGAGCGCATCCGCGCCCGCCAGGGCGAGCTCACGGACCACGTCATCGCCCGGGCGGACGCGCTCGGCCTCCCGGTGCGCACCCCGCGCGAGCGGCCCGAGCGGGGCGGCCTGGTGAACGTCGTCGTCGGGCCCCGGGCCGGCGAGCTCTGCCGGGCGCTCCTGGATCGGGGGGTCTGCACCGATCACCGGGGCGACGGGCTGCGCATCAGCCCCCACTTCTTCAACACCGAGGCCGACGTGGACCGCTGCTTCGACGAGCTGGCCCGGCTGCTGTAGCCGGCTCAGCCCCCCGCGACGACGCGTCCCCCGCGGACCACGAGGCGGACGTCGCCGAGGGCCTCCAGGCGCTCGAGGGGGTTCCGCCCGAGCACGAGGAGGTCGCCGGGCGCGTCGCGCCGCAGGGGGCCCCGGGCCATCGCCTGGAGGACCTCCTCGGGGCCAAGACCGGCCTCGGCGAGCAGCAGCGCCTCGCGCACGTCCACCCCGGGCGGGATGGGGCCGTTGCCGAGGTCCGTCCCGTAGCGCACCTCCCCGCCGGCCTCGTGGAACCGGCGCAGGTTGTCGAGGGCGGTCCGGACCTCGGGGGTGTCGCCGCCGAAGCCCTGGATGTCCAGGGTGGAGACGATCCGCACCCGCCGGGCCAGGGCCTCGATCACGCGCTCGGGGAGGGCCTCGGTCCACGGCGCGTGGGCGAGCTCCCGGACCCCGGCGCCGAGGGCTCGCTCCACCTGCCCCGGGCCCTCCGCGTGCGCGACCACCGGGAGCCGCTCCTCCGCGGCGGTGCGGCAGATCGCGGCGAGGTCCGCGTCCGAGGGCGTCGGCCCGGCCACCGCGTTCAGCGAGACCTTGATCGCGACCGCCCCTCGGGCGGCGAGCATCCGGACCGCCCGCTCGGCCTCGCCGGGGTCGTGGACCTCCAGGGCGGTCCCCGGCGGGGCCCAACGATCCCGGCTCGGGTACCCGCCGGGGGCCGTCAGCATCGGCCCGACGGCCCGGATCAGGGGCCCGTGGTAGCTCGGCAGCTCGGAGGCATCTGCCAGGGGGAAGATCACGTCCGCCGGCCAGCCGAGGTCCCGCACCGCGGTCACGCCCCGCAGCAGGACCGCCGCCGGGTCCGCCAGGCCGATGTGCACGTGCCGGTCGGCCACCGCGGGCATGGCGAAACCGTCCACGGCGAGCTCCTCCGCGTCCCTCGGCGCCGGCGCCCCGGCGGCGGCCCCCGCGTAGGCGATCGTCCCCCGCTCGATCACGATCGCGGCGTCCGAGACGACCTCCCCCGGCCCGAGCCACGCCATCGGCGCCCGGACCACGAGGGCGCGGCTCACGAGCCCACCCCGGCCTCGCGCATGGCCCGCAGCTCCTTGCGGAGGTCCTGCACCTCGTCCCGCAGGCGGGCCGCGTACTCGAACCGGAGCTCCTTCGCGGCCTCGTGCATCTCCTCCTCCAGGCTGCGGATCAGCCGCTCCAGCTCCTCCGTGGGCATCTCCGGGCGGGCGCGGCGACGGCGCTCGCGCTTCGGGGCCGTCTCCCGCCCCTCCACCGCCATGGTGAGCAGGATGTCCGAGACCTTCTTGCGGATCGTCCGGGGATCGATGCCGTGGCGGCGGTTGTACTCGAGCTGGATCTTGCGCCGGCGCTGGGTCTCGGAGATCGCCGCCCGCATCGAGTCGGTGACGTCGTCGGCGTACATGATCACCGTCCCGTCCACGTTCCGCGCGGCCCGCCCGATGGTCTGGATCAGCGAGGTCTCCGAGCGCAGGAAGCCCTCCTTGTCCGCGTCGAGGATCGCGACGAGCGAGACCTCCGGCAGGTCGAGACCCTCCCGGAGCAGGTTGATCCCGACGAGCACGTCGAACTCCCCAAGGCGCAGGTCCCGGAGGATCTCGATCCGCTGGAGCGTGTCGATCTCCGAATGCAGGTAGCGGACCCGCACCCCCATCTCCAGCAGGTAGTCGGTGAGGTCTTCCGCCATCTTCTTCGTGAGCGTGGTCACGAGGACCCGCTGGTCAGCGGCCGCGCGGCGCCGGATCTCCTCGATGAGGTTGTCCACCTGGCCCCGCGTCGGGCGCACCTGCACCTCGGGGTCGACGAGCCCCGTGGGCCGCACGATCTGCTCGACCACGCGCTTGCTCACCCGCAGCTCGTACGGACCGGGCGTGGCCGACATGAAGACGATCTGCGGGACCTTGGCGATGAACTCGTCGAACCGCAGGGGCCGGTTGTCGAGGGCCGAGGGCAGCCGGAACCCGTACTCGACGAGGGTCTCCTTGCGGGTCCGGTCGCCCTCGTACATCCCGTGGAGCTGGGGCACGGTGACGTGGGACTCGTCGATCACGCAGAGGAAGTCCTCCGGGAAGTAGTCGAGGAGCGTGTAGGGGGGCTCCCCCGGCGCCCGCCCGTCGATGTGGCGGGCGTAGTTCTCGATCCCGGAGCAGAAGCCGACCTCCCGCAGCATCTCCAGGTCGTAGGTCGTCCGCATCCGCAGCCGCTCGGCCTCGAGGAGCTTGCCCTGGGACTCCAGGAAGGCCAGGCGCTCCGCGAGCTCCTGCTCGATCGCGGCGATCGCCCGCGCCATCCGCTCCCCGGAGGCGACGTAGTGGGTGGCGGGGTAGATCGTGATCTCCTGGAGCTCCCCGAGCACCTCGCCCGTGAGCGGGTCGAAGCGGGTGATCCGCTCGATCTCGTCACCCCACCACTCGATGCGGACCGCGGTCTCCTCGTACGCGGGGAAGACCTCGAGCACGTCGCCCTGGACCCGGAACCGCCCCCGGGTGAAGCTCACCTGGTTCCGCTCGTACTGGATGTCCACGAGGCGCTGCTTCGCCCACTCCATGTCGGTCGCCACGCCGCGGTGGACCCGCAGGATCTGCCCGAGGTACTCCTCGGGCGAGCCCAGGCCGTAGATCGCCGAGACGCTCGCCACGACGAGGACGTCGCGCCGGGTGAGCAGGGCCGCGGTGGCCGAGTGGCGGAGCCGCTCGATCTCGTCGTTGATCGAGGAGTCCTTCTCGATGTACGTGTCGGTCTGCGGGACGTAGGCCTCGGGCTGGTAGTAGTCGTAGTAGGACACGAAGTACTCGACGGCGTTGTCCGGGAAGAACTCCCGGAACTCGTTGGCGAGCTGCGCCGCGAGCGACTTGTTCGGCGCGAGCACGAGGGTCGGCCGCTGGAGGCGCTCCACGACCTTGGCGATGGTGAAGGTCTTCCCGGTCCCGGTGGCCCCGAGCAGGGTGAGGCGGTCCTCGCCCGCGAGGATCCCCTCGACGAGCTCCTCGATCGCCCTGGGCTGATCGCCGGCGGGCTCGAACTCGGCGTGCAGTCGGAACGGCGGCATCACGAGCGATTCTAGGCCCGCCCGGCGACGGGGCTCCCGGGGGCCCGTCGCCCCTACAGGCGGCCGGCCTGGATGATGCGCTGGAGGAACCGCTGCGTCCGGGGCTCCCGGGGCTCGGTGAAGATCCGCTCGGGCGGCCCCTCCTCGAGGATCACCCCGGCGTCCAGGAAGCACACCCGGTCCGCGATGTCCCGCGCGAAGGCCATCTCGTGGGTGGCGATGAGCATCGTCATCCCGCCGGCGGCGAGCTCCCGGATCACCTCGAGGACCTCGGCGACGAGCTCGGGGTCGAGGGCGCTCGTGACCTCGTCCAGGAGCATGATGTCCGGTTCCATCGCCAGGGCCCGGACGATCGCCACGCGCTGCTGCTGACCGCCGGAGAGCCGGTCCGGGTACTCGTCGTGCTTGTCCGCGAGCCCGAACCGCTCGAGGAGCGCCATTGCCCGGGCCTCGGCCTCGGCCCGCGACAGCCCGAGCGCCTTCAGCGGCGCGAGCGTGATGTTCCGGAGCACGGTCATGTGCGGGAAGAGGTTGAAGGACTGGAAGACGATCCCGATCCGCCGCCGGATCCGGTTCACGTCCACCCCCCGGGCCGTGATCTCCTCCCCGTGGACGACGATCCGGCCGGCGTCCACCGGCTCGAGGAGGTCGATGCAGCGCAGCAGCGTGGACTTGCCCGACCCAGACGCCCCGATGAGGCAGACCACCTGGTGCTCGGCCACGGTGAGGTCGACCCCCCGGAGGACCTCGAGCCGGCCGAAGGACTTGCGCAGACCCTCCACGCGGAGGGCGACCGCGTCGGGCGCGGGCTCCCTCACAGGGCGCCCCCCGCCTCGCGGCGCCGCCGCTCCCGTGCCACGAGCCAGTCCACGGTCCGCGTGAGCGGCACCGTGATGAGCAGGAACATCAGGGCCGCGCCGAGCAGCGGCGTGAAGTTGAACCGCGCGGCCTGCTGGATCTGGGCCATCTTGAAGGCCTCGGGCACGGCGACGACGAACGCGACGAGGGCCGTGTCCTTCTGGAGGGCCACGAAGTCGTTGAGGAGCGGAGGGATCACGCGCCGCACCGCCTGGGGGATCACCACGTACCGGAGGGTGTGCCACCGGCCGAGCCCGAGGGAGCGCGCGGCGGCCACCTGGCTCCGGTGGACCGACTCGATGCCGGCCCTGTAGACCTCGGCCACGTACGCCGCGTAGCTCAGCACGAGGGCGACGACGGCCCAGAGGCCCGGATCCCGCGGCACCCCTCGCAGGCCCAGGCTCGGCACGCCGAACCCGAGCACGTAGACGACGAGCACCGTGGGGATCCCCCGGAAGAAGTCCGTGTACACGATCGCCATCGCGCGGATGGGGAAGAACACCGGCCCCGGCAGGCTCCGCATGACCGCGAGGAGCAGCGCGAGGGCGAGGATGACGGGCTCGGCGACCATGAAGTAGGCGACGTTGCGACCGAACCGCGCCGCGATCTCGGGGAAGGTCTCGCGGAACTCCGTCGCGTTGAAGAAGGCGTCGCGCACGGCGGGCCAGTTGGCCGATCGCGTCACGGACCACGCGAGGAGCCCGAGCACGACGACCGTGCTCGTGACCGCGATCGCGACGCCCGTCGCGCCCTCGGCGCGGAGCGGCGCGAGGACCCTCGAGGTCGGGCGACCGGGCGGCGCGCCCGGATCGACCAGGTCCGCGCTCGCCCGGTGCGCCTCGCCCCCGCCCCCGGCGCCACTCGCCACGTCCCGGGCCCGCCTCCCTACCGGAGGATCGGCACCTCCCCGACGTTCGTCTTCTCCGAGAGCCACTCGGTCTGGATCGCCTCGAGCGTCCCGTCCTCCTTCATCCGCCGCAGGGCCAGGTTCACGCAGTCCCGCAGCGGGTTGCCCTCGGCGAAGGTCAACCCGAAGTACTCGCCGGCGGCGGCGGTCTCGAACTGCCCCACGACGACCCCGTCCTTCACCTCCTGCACGAAGGGGTCGGCGAGGTACAGGGCGGTCGGCAGGTCCACCACGATCGCGTCCACCTGTCCGGCGTTGAGCGCGGCGACCGAGTCCGAGAGCTTGTTGTAGGCCCCCGGCTCCACCTCGGGCTGGATCACCTCGACGATGAAGTCGTAGCTCGTGGTCCCGATCTGCGTCGCGATCCGGTAGGGGCGCAGGTCCGCGATGCTCGTCGCCCCGGTGATCGGGTGGCCCTTCACCGAGACGAGCGCCTGGTTCACGTCGTAGTAGCTCTCACTGAAGTCCACCGCGCCATCGCGCTTCGGCGAGTAGGAGATCTGCTCGATCGCGAAGTCCCACGCCTTCGGCCCGGGCGCGTACGTCTGGTCGAAGGGCGCCACCGTCCACACGACCTCGTCGCGCTCGAAGCCCATGCGCCTGGCCACCTCGTAGGCGACGGCCGCCTCGAACCCCTCGCCGGTGTAGGGGTCGTTGAACTTCCACTCGGGGTGCTCCTTCGTCTCCCCGCCGGCGAAGTACGGCGGGTAGGCGGGGTTGTCGGTCCCGATCGTCAGCACCCCCGGCTCCACGAGCTCCACCCCGGCGGCGCACGCGGCGGGGTCCGTCGGCGCCGTGGGCCCGGTCGCCTCCGGCGTCCCCGTCGCCCCCGTGGGCCCCCCGACCGTGGGCTCCTCGGCGCACGCGGCGAGGACGAGCCCCGCAACCGCGATGATGAGCACGATCCTCCGCATCATCGAACCCCCTCGGATGGTCGCGGGTCGTCCCCCGCGCCCCGCGGGCGAGCCTAGCACACGGCCCTCCTCCCTCCGGCTCAGGGCACGAAGCCGAGGCCCTTGTCCACCACGTTCCGCAGCGGCTCGCCCGTGAGGTACCGCTCGAGGTTCTCCACGAAGACCTCCACCACGGCCTCGCGCCAGCCCGCGACGTCCCCCGCGACGTGGGGCGTGATCACCACGTTCGGAAGCTCCCACAGGGGGCTCGTCTCCGGCAGGGGCTCGGTCTCGAAGACGTCGAGGGCGGCCGCCGCGATCCGACCCGAGCGCAGGGCCTCGACGAGCGCCGCCTCGTCCACCGTGCTCCCCCGCCCCACGTTCACGAACCGCGCCCACGGGTTCATCGCCGCGAAGGCCTCCGCGTCGAACAGGTGGCGGGTGGCGGGCGTCGCCGGGAGCGCGTCCACCACCACGTCGGCCCAGGCCAGGGCGTCGTGGAGCTCGTCCACCCCCATCACCGTCCCGAAGACGGCGTCCGGCCGGGTCGTGCGCCCCACCCCCCGGACCACCATCCCGAAGGTCTTCGCGGTCCGGGCGATGGCCCGCCCGATCGAGCCCACCCCGACCACGAGCAGGCGCCTGCCGTCGAGCGTCTCCGTGTCCCGGGGCCGCCACTCCCGGCGCCGCTGGCGCTCGAGGACCCCGCGCAGGTCCTTCGCGAACAGGAGGAGGAGACCGAGGACGTGCTCGGCGATGGGCCGATCGAAGACCCCGCGCGCGTTCGTGAGGACGACGTCGGAGGCGACGAGCTCGGGGAACAGGAGCCCGTCCACGCCCGCCGAGGCCGCCTGGATCCACCGGAGCGACCCGGCGATCCCCCAGGCCGGCCGGAGCAGGTCGCGCCCGCCCGACCACGCGAACAGGACGTCGGCGCCCTCCAGGGCTGCCGCGAGCGCCTCCGGGGTATCCGCGTACCGCAGCTCCACGGCCTCGGCGATCGCCGGGAGTCCGGGGGGCGGACGCTCCTCGGTGGCGCCCATCACCACGACCCTCCCCCGCCCGTCCGTCACAGCGGCCTCCTGCCGGCGAACCCGGCGTCCCGCTCGTGGTAGTGGGCGACCCGCTCCTCGCCCTCGCGCCAGCAGAGCCACACCCGGCGCCCCTCGACCTCGCCGGGGAGGTCCACGAGCCCCGCCTCCGGGTCCCGCAGGACCACGCCGAGCTCGGCCAGGTGCTCGAGCTCGGCCCGGACCGTCGCCGCGGCCTCGAAGTGCCCCGGGTCGGCGGCCACCCCCCCGGGGTCGGCGGCCACCCGGTCCCGGACCACCCGGGCCGAGGCGATGAGGCGTCGGCGGGCTTCGCGGATGCGCGCCAGGCGCTCCCGCAGCTCCGGCAGGAGCGCGTCGGCCTCCTGGGGCGTGAAGGATCGCTCCATCACAGCCCGAGCACCCCGGGCAGCTCCGTCATCGAGGCGATGCGCGGGGCCTGGGCGAAGCCCGGGTAGCGGCCGCGCCGGTCGATGAGCACGGGCCGCATCCCCACCGCCGCCGAGGGGGCGATGTCGAGCTCCGGGTGGTCGCCGACGTACACCGAGGCCTCCGGGGCCACGCCCGCCCGCTCCGTCGCGAGCAGGAAGATCCGGGGGTCCGGCTTCTCGACGCCCTCGATGCCCGAGATCACCCGCACGGGCAGATGGGCGAGCACGCCGAGACGCCCGAGGAGCCGCTCCAGCCAGTCCTCGTAGTTCGAGATGACCCCGAGGAGGAGCCCCGCGGCACGGAGCCGCTCGAGGACCGGCGGGACGTCCTCGAACAGCCGGTAGTTGTCGAGGTCCGTGAAGGTCCCGTAGATGCGGTCGACGAGGCCGTCGGCGGGCGGGATCCCGAGCTCCCCCAGGAACGCGACGTACACGCCGCGCCAGAAGGCCCGGGAGCGCTCGGGGGAGGTCGTCCACAGCTCCCCGGCCTCCGCCGCCGCCCGGAACCGCTCGAACACGACGTGGGAGCGCGAGCGGACCTCCTCCTCGCCCACCGGGTACCCCGCCTCGCGGAGCACCCGCGCGAGGAGGCCCGGGAAGCTGGGGTGCGGGTGGACGAGGGTCTCGCCCGCGTCGAAGAACACCGCGGCAGCGCGCACGCCTGCAGGATAGCCGCCGAGGCTCAGGCCTTCGCCGCGGCCCGCTCGCGCAGGTCCGCCCAGACCCGCTCCACCTGGGCCTCGAGCTCCTCGAGGGTCCCCTCGTTGTCGATGAGGATGTCCGCCACCGCGGCCTTCTCCTCGAGCGGCGCCTGGGCGGCGATCCGCGCCCGGATCTTCTCCTCGGACATGCCGCGGTCCCGCATGAGCCGCTCGATCTGTGTCCGCTCCGTGGCCGAGACGACGATGAGCACGTCGAAGGCCGTGTGCATCCCGGTCTCCACGAGGAGCGGGGCGCTGAAGACGACCACGGCGTCGGTGTTCCGGTACGCCTCCGAGGCCTCCGCGAACATGCGCCGGACCTCCGGGTGCACGATCGCCTCCAGGTCCCGGCGGGCGGCGGGGTCGGCGAACACGATGCTCGCCAGGGCATCCCGGTCGAGGTCGCCGCCGGGGGCGAGCACCGAGGCCCCGAAGCGCTCCACCACCGCCTGGAACCCCGGCGTGCCTGGCTCGACGGCCTTGCGGGCGAGGACGTCGGCGTCGAAGACGATCGCGCCGCGCCGCTCCAGCATCCGGGCGACCGTGCTCTTCCCCGACCCGATGCCGCCGGTCAGCCCGACGAGCAGCACGGCTAGTCCGCCCGGCCCTCGCGGCGCTTGAGGTCCTCGAGGATGGCCTCGAGGGAGATCTCCTCTTCGGCCTCCTCCGCGGCCACCGCCTCGACCCCGGCCTCCGGCGCGGCCGCGGGCGCCGGCTCCTCGGTCGCCGTGGGCTCGGGTCCGGGCTCGGCCTCGACCTCCGGCTGCGCCGGCTCCTCCTCCTCGATCTCCCGCGTCGGGGTCGGCAGGGCTCCGCCGACCTGGCGCATGGACAGGCTCACGCGCCGCCTGGGGACGTCCACCTCGATGACCTTGACCCGCACCTGGTCGCCGACGGAGAGCACGGCCTCCGGCGACTCCACGTGCTGGTCGGAGAGCTCCGAGATGTGGACGAGACCCTCGATCCCAGGGGCGACGCGGACGAAGGCCCCGAAGGGCACGAGCTTCGTGACCTGGCCCTCGATGATCTCCCCGGCCGCGTACCTCCGCTCGAACTCCTTCCAGGGGTCCTCCTGTGTGGCCTTCAAGCTGAGGGAGACCCGCTCCCGCTCCAGGTCCACGTCGAGGACCTCGACCTCCACCTCCTGACCCACCTGGACCACCTCGCTCGGGTGGTCCACGTGCTTCCAGGACAGCTCCGAGACGTGGACGAGGCCGTCCACCCCGCCGAGGTCCACGAAGGCCCCGAAGTTCACGATCGAGGACACCGTGCCCTTGCGCCGCTCGCCCTTGCGGAGGGACTCGAGGAAGCGCTTGCGCCCCTCGCTCTGGGACTCCTCGAGGAAGGCCCGGCGCGAGAGCACGACGTTGTTCCGGTTGCGGTCCAGCTCGATGATCTTGCACTCGAGCTCCTGGCCCACGAAGGGGTGGAGGTCCCGGACCCGGCGGAGGTCCACCAGGGAGGCGGGGAGGAACCCGCGCAGGCCGATGTCGAGGATCAGCCCGCCCTTGACGACCTCGATGACCGGCCCCTTGATCGTCCCGCCGGCCCGCATGACCTCCTCGATCCGCCCCCAGGCGCGCTCGTACTGGGCGCGCTTCTTGGAGAGGATGAGGCGGCCCTCCTTGTCCTCCTTCTGGAGCACCAGGGCCTCGATACGGTCGCCGACCTGGACCACCTCATGGGGGTCCACGTCGTGGCGGATCGAGAGCTCCTTGGCGGGGATCACGCCCTCGGACTTGTAACCGATGTCGAGGAGGACCTCGTCGCGGTCGATCTTCACGACCGTGCCCTCGACGATGTCGCCCTCCTTGAAGTCCCGGAGGGAGGCCTCGATGGCCTCGACCAGCTCCTCCGGGGTCAGATCCCGCTCCGGCGCGGTCTTCGTCGTCGTCTCGTCGATCGGAACCATCTCCTCCTGCTGCGGGCGCCCACCCGCGGCAGGTGGGAGTGGCCGAGGTGGTGCGGCGCGCCGCGCGACCCCCGGATGGTAGATGGCCCGCGGAAAGGCCGTCAACGGCCTCAATGGCCCTCGGGGGTGGCCTCCGCCCAGTTGGGACCCCAGCCCACGTCGGCCCGCAGCGGCACCGACAGCTCGTAGGCCGCCTCCATCTCGGCCTTGACGAGGGCCGCGGCCTCCTCCACGCGGGCCGCCTCCACCTCGAAGACGAGCTCGTCGTGGACCGTGAGCAGCATGTGGCAGTCCAGGTCCGAGGACCGCAGCGCCCGGTCCACCCGGAGCATCCCGAGCTTGAAGACGTCCGCCGCGCTGCCCTGGATCGGCGCGTTCAGCGCCATCCGCCGACCCATCTCGCGCACGCGGGGGTTGGAGGACTGCAGCTCCGGGATGTAGCGGCGGCGCCCGAGGAGGGTCTCGGTGAAGCCCTCGGCCGTGGCCCGCGCGACCTGGCGGTCCAGGTACTCCTTGATCCGGGGGAAGGAGGCGAAGTAGGCGTCGATGAAGGCCTGGGCCTCCTCCGGCGTGATCTCCAGCCGCGAGGCGAGCCCGTACGCGTTCATCCCGTAGGCGAGCCCGTAGTTCACGGCCTTCGCCCGGTTCCGCGTCTGGGGGTCCACCTGGTCGAGGGGGAGCCCGTAGACGGCCGCGGCCGTCGCCGCGTGGATGTCCTGACCCGACTCGAAGGCCGCCCGCAGCCCCTCGTCCTGCGCGAGGTGCGCGAGGATCCGCAGCTCGATCTGGGAGTAGTCGGCGACGAGGAGGACCTGGTCGGGCGAGCCCGGCACGAAGGCCCGCCGGATCCGCCGCCCGAGCTCCGTGCGGGCCGGGATGTTCTGGAGGTTCGGGTTCGCCGAGGAGATCCGCCCGGTGGCGGCCCCCGTCTGGTTGAAGGTCGTGTGCACCCGACCGTCGGCCGGGTCCACCTGCCGGGGCAGCGCCTCGAGGTACGTCGAGTGCAGCTTGTCCAGCTCCCGCCAGGACAGGATCGCGGCCACGATGGGATGGCGGTCACGCAGGCGCTCGAGCACGCTCGCGTCCGTGGACAGCTGGCCCTTCGGCGTGCGCTTGCCGGGGGAAAGGCCCAGCTTCTCGTACAGGATCTGGCGGAGCTGCGGAGGCGAGTTGAGGTTGAACTCCTCGCCGGCGAGCCGGTGGATCTCGGCGCGGAGGGCCTCCATCTGGGTCCGCACCTCCTCCGCCATCGCCCGGAGGTACCCGACGTCGAGAGCGATCCCCCTCGCCTGCATCCGCGCGAGCACCGTGGCCAGGGGGAGCTCCACCTCCTCCAGGAGGCGGCGGAGCCCGGCGGTCTCCAGGCGCTCGGCCATCACCGGCGAAAGGAGCGCCACGGCGGCCGCCTCCGCCGCCACGAGCCGCCAGGACCCGCCGAACAGCTGCCCCTCGGCCTCCTCCCCTACGCCGGCGAGCGGGTCCACCCCGAGGTACCGCTCGCCGAGGCTCCACAGCTCGTACCGCCCGGCCGCCGGGTCCAGGAGGTAGGCCGCGAGTAGCGTGTCGAAGACGACCCCCTCGAGGGAGCGCCCCGCCGCGAGCGCCGCGGTCGCGGCCTCCTTCGCGTCGTGGAGCCACTTCGGCGCCGGATCCCCGAGGACCGGGCCGAGCTCCTCCAGGGAGCGGAGCGGGGCGTACGCGGCCTGCGCCCCGCCGGGGGAGACCGCCGCCCCGCGCACCGCCCGCCCCTCGAGCTCGAGCCGCAGGGCCTTCGGGGCGTCGGCGGCGAGGAGCCGCGCGAGCTCCGCGGGGCTCGTCTCCCGCAGGTCGAGCTCGGCCGCCTCCGCGACCGGCTTCGCCGCCCGGGCGACCTCCTCCAGGCGCTCCAGGAGGCTCCGGAACTCGAGCGCGGTGAACAGGCGCCGGACCGCCTCGGGGTCCCACTCGCCCATCGCGCAGTCCTCCGGCTCCACGGGGAGCTCGAGGGAGGTGTTCAGCCGGGCCAGGTCCTTGTTGAGGAGGAGCCGCTCCCTCGCGGCCTCGATCGCCTCCCGGAGCTTGCCGGTGAGCTCGTCGGTGCGCTCGAGGAGCTCCTCGACCGAGCCGAAGGTCTGGACGAGCCGGGCGGCGGTCTTCTCGCCCACGCCGGGCACGCCGGGGATGTTGTCCGAGGGGTCCCCCTTCAGGGCCACGAGGTCGAGGTACCGCTCCGGCGGGACCCCGAAGCGCTCCAGCACGGCCGCCTCGTCGTAGCGGCGGATGTCGGAGATGCCCCTCACGTTGAAGAGCACCGTGATCCCCGGGCGCACGAGCTGGAAGAAGTCGCGGTCGGCGGTCACGATCACGGCCTCGATCCCCCGCTCCGCGGCCCGGACGGCCAGGGTGGCGATGACGTCGTCGGCCTCGTGGCCCTCCACCCCGAGCACGGGGATCCGCAGCGTGTCCAGGACCTCCACGATGAGGCCGAGCTGCTGGCGGAGCTCGTCGGGGACCTCCGGCCGACCGGCCTTGTACTCGGCGTCCCGCTCCAGGCGCACCGTCGGCGCCCCCACGTCGAAGGCCACGGCGATGAGGTCCGGGCGCTCCTCGGCGAGGAGCTTGATGAGCATGGAGGTGAACCCGTAGACGGCGTTCGTCACCTGTCCGCTGCTCGTCGCCAGGCTCGTGGGCAGCGCGAAGAACGCCCGGTAGGAGAGGCTGTGCCCATCGAGGAGGTAGAGCCGCCTCGTCGCCCGCGGAGCCGATGCGTCCACCGGCCCGATGCTACCCGGAACCCGTCGCGCCCCGGACGGGATATCGTTCGGGGCCGAACGACATTGACGGGAATCCGACCTGGACGGTAGGATTCGCCCGGCCCGAGCCGGCCAGGGCCGATCAGGAACCCGAGGGAGGTGCCGACGGTGGGAGCCGCGTTCATCATCGCCCTGCGCGAGGGCATCGAGGCCGCGCTGATCGTCTCGATCATCCTCGCCTACCTCGCCCAGCTCGGCCGGCGCGACCGAGCCCACCTCGTCTGGTGGGGCACGGGCCTCGCCGTCGCGATCTCGGTCGTCGCGGGCACCGCCGTCTTCGTCCTGGGGGCCGAGTTCGAGGGCGCCGCGGAGCAGATCTTCGAGGGGCTCGTCACCCTGGCCGCCGTCGGGGTCCTCACGTGGATGATCTTCTGGATGCGCCGCCAGGGCGCGCGGATCCGCTCCCAGCTCCAGGAGAAGGTGGACACCGCCCTCGTCACCGGCGGCCTCGCGCTCGCGGCGCTCGCGTTCGCGGCGGTGCTCCGCGAGGGCGTGGAGACGGCGCTGTTCCTCTTCGCCGCGGCCCGGGGGACGGCCGTCGCCTCGGTCGGGATCGGGGGGCAGCTCTTCGGCGCCCTCCTCGGGCTCGCCACGGCCATCGTCCTCGGCGTGCTCCTGTACCGGGGCGGCATCCGCATGAACCTCCGCTCATTCTTCCGGGTCACCGGCGGGATCCTCGTGGTGGTCGCGGCCGGCCTGTTCGCCTACGCGGTCCACGAGCTCCAGGAGGCCGGGTGGCTCCCGATGCTCGCGGCCACGGCCTTCGACCTCTCGGCGTCGCTGCCCGACGACGCCGGCCTCGGCGCCGTCCTCCGCGGGCTCGTCGGCTACAACGCGGACCCCACGGTCCTCGAGGTGGCGGCCTGGGCCGCCTACCTCCTCGCCGTGGGCTTCCTGTTCCTCCGCCCGCAGCCGGTCCCGGTTCCCGTGACCGAGCGCCGCTGAGTTGTCACTCTTTCTCGGCCGGGGGGACGGTGCGCACGACCTGCGGCGCTGCGCGAGGAGCCTTGCGCCGCAAGCGGTTCAGTCAGATTGACAGGCCGCCGGGGCGTGGGTACTGTTCGTTCCGGTCCCGAGCGGCCGCAGGGGTCGGACGACGGGAGACGGACCCGGAGCGGTGAACCGGATCGGGCGGCGCGAGTCGCCCCGCGGCGTTCCCGAGACGGGGATCGGACCGGTCGACCGAGCACCAGGTCGCTTGGGACCACCCTTCGACGGGCCGAGGGGCCGAGCGAGGTGCTCGCGTTTGGGGAAGGCGTGAGCGCGCGCGGAGCTGCTCGGCCCGTCGTCCTTCCCCGGGCGCGCGCGGCTACAGGACCGCGTCGATGAAGCGCTTGGTCTCGGGGAACCGGGGGTTCGTGAGGATCTGTTCGGGCGGGCCCTCCTCGAGGATCACGCCCTCGTGGAAGAACATCATCCGGTGCGCCACCTCGCGGGCGAAGCCCATCTCGTGCGTCACGACGATCATGGTCATGTGCAGCTCCGTCGAGAGGGACTTCATGACCTCCAGGACCTCGCCGATGAGCTCGGGGTCCAGGGCTGAGGTGGGCTCGTCGAAGAGCATCACCTCGGGCTCCATCGCCAGGGCCCGCGCGATCGCCACGCGCTGCTGCTGACCGCCGGAGAGCCGGATCGGGTACTCGTCGGCCTTGTCGGCGAGCCCCACGGCCTCCAGGAAGTGCATCGCGAGACCTCGCGCCTCCGCCTCGGGCTTGCCCTTCACCGTCACGGGGCCCTCCATGACGTTCTGCAGGGCCGTCATGTGCGGGAACAGGTTGAACTGCTGGAAGACCATCCCCGTCCGGATCCGGAGCTGGCGGATCTGCTCCCGCTTGTGTCGGGTCCGGTGACCTCCCTCCAGTCGGATCCCGGCCACCTCGATCGTGCCCTTCGTCGGGTCCTCGAGGAAGTTGATGCACCGCAGCAGCGTGCTCTTGCCCGAGCCGGACCGGCCGAAGACGACGACGACCTCGCCCCGGTGCACCTCCATGTTGATACCCTTCAGCACCTCCAGGTGCCCGAAGGACTTGTGGAGGTCCTCGACCCGGACCACCACCTCGCGGTCGCGCGGGGATCCACGCTCGGCGTTCACGCCGAGCCCCCCACACCCGTGGGCACCTCCACCGCCGCGTGGCCCCCGGGGCCGCGGCCAGCCCCGACCAACCAGCGCCGACGCGGTCCCCCGGCCGCCCGCACGTACCCCTTGGACATCCGCTGCTCCAGGCGTCGCTGGAAGAACGTGAAGATCGCCGTGAGGAGCCAGTACAGGGCGGCCACGAGCACGTACGCCTCCAGGTTCTTGAACGAGGCCTTGCCGACGAGCTGGCCCCGGCGGAAGATCTCCGCCGAGGTCGCCGTCACGCCGAGGAACGAGACGAGGGCCGTGTCCTTCATCATCGCGATGAACTCGTTGCCGGTGGGGGGGATGATGACGCGGAACGCCTGGGGCAGGACCACCCGCCGCATCTTCTGCGCGTACGTCATCCCGAGGGCGTCGGCCGCCTCGGACTGTCCGTGCCCCACGGACTGGATGCCCGCCCGGAAGATCTCCGTCATGTACGCGCCGTAGTTGAAGCCGAGCGCGAGCGTGCCCGCCACGGCGGCCTCGAGCGTCAGCACGTCCTTGAGCTGAGGCGAGATCCACTCGTACCGCGAGACCAGGTTGATCCCGATCTGCGGCAGCGCCAGGTACCAGAGGAACATCTGGACGATGAGCGGGGTGCCGCGGAAGAACGACGTGTAGAACCCCGAGATCCCGTAGGCGACGGGGTTCCTCGACAGGCGCCCGAGGGCGCCGATGAGCGCCAGGACGATGGCGAGGCCGATCCCTCCGAGGGAGATGAGGATCGTGTACCGGAGCCCCCCGGCGATGTACCCCGCCTTCTCCCGCATCCAGGTCGTGTCGAACCCCGAGATCCAGAAGAAGAACGCGATCACGAGGAACACGCCGAACCAGACCAGGCCCACCTTCACGGGGAAGGGGACACGGGCGCTGGCGAGCGCGATCCGATCCATCCGACCGCCGTCGGCGGCGATGGGGGGCGGGACCTGTCCCGCCCCCCGCTGCTCGCTCTTACCCACAGCTCTCGCCGCTCCGCTCAGGCCTGGACCGTCAGGTCGAGGCCGTTGAACCACTCCTTCGAGAGCTCGCTCAGCGTGCCGTCGGCGTGCATGTCGCCCACGATCTGGTCCACGGCCTCCACGAGGCTGGTCGGATCGAGCGGCGCCTTCTTGTCGAACGCCACCGCCAGGGGCTCGTAGAACACGGGGTCGCCCACGATCTTCACGGGGTTCCCCTCGTCGATGTACCCCTGGGCCGTGGTGAGCGACGTGATCACGGCGTCCAGGCGCCCCACCACGAGGTCCTGGAGGGCGGTGGTGTCGGTGTCGTAGCCGGAGACCTTCGCGTCGTCGATGACGAAGTCGAAGGTGTATCCCTCGATGTTCAGGGTCTTCTCCAGGTAGAACTCGTACGTGCAACCCGAGCAGACGCCGATGGTCTTCCCGTCGAGGTCCGTCGCGAGGTCCTTCACGGAGTCGTCGTCCTCGCGCACGACGACCACGGCCGGCGTGTAGTAGTAGGGCTGCGTGAAGTGGAGCACCTCCTGGCGCTCGTTCGTCGGGGTCATCGAGCCCACGCTCATGTCCCACCGGTCGTTCCACCCGCCGGCGGTGATGAGGTCCCACGAGGGCGTCTCCCAGGCCACGTCCACGCCGAGACGGTTGGCGATCTCGGTCGCGACGTCGATGTCGAAGCCCTCGTACTCGCCCGTCTCCTCGTTCAGGAACGACTGCGGCGGGTAGGCGGGGTCCGTCGAGACCCGGATCACGCCGTCCTTGCAGATCCTGGCGAGCAGATCGCCCGCGTTCGGGTCGACCGTCGCACAGACCCCCTCGCCGGCCCCGGTCGCGCCGGTCGCAGCGGTCGGGCCCGTCTCCCCCGCACCCTCCTCGCCGCCTCCGCACGCCGCCGCGAGGAGCGCGAGGACCGCGACGGAGGCCAGCAACAGCAACGATCGCCTGCTGCGCATGCTCCCTCCTTCTCCCAGGGGTGAGGATCGGGCTTGCGCCCTCACCCGCCAGACTCTACGGCCTCGGGGGGCCCGGGGCAACGCGGCGTCACCCCGCTCGCGCGAGCCACCGCCCCCCCTCGACCTCATACGTGTCCACGGCCTCCAGGGGTTGCCCCAGGTCCCCGCCCGAGGCGAACCGGTACGTGCGAGCGAGCCCCTCGAAGGACCCCACCGTCTCGAGGGCCGCGGCGAGCGAGCGCCGGTCCGTGCCCCCCTCCTCAAGGGCCGCGAGGAGCAGCCGCGCGGCGTCCCAGCCCTCCACCGCGCAGGGCCCCGGCGGCAGCCCGAACTCCGCCTGGTAGTCCTGGATGAAGCGCTGGGCCGCGAGCGCCGTCGAGGTCAGGACGTCCGTGCAGGCGCTCACCGCGAGGGCGCCCTCGGCCGCCGCGCCTGCGGCCTCGAGGAACCCTTGGTCCCGGATCCGCCCGGTCCCGACGAAGCTCACGCGCCGCAGGCCGGCCTCGACGAGCCGGCGCCGCACGGCCGCCCCGAGCGCCCCCTCCCCCGTCCAGACCACGGCGCCGCACCCCGAGGCCCGCACGAACTCCGAGACCTCCGCCAGCCCCGCCTCGTCCACGGCGAGCTGGGCCCGGACCGGGAGCTCCGCCGTGCGCAGGACGGCCGCGAGCAGACGCCCCGCCGGGAGGCCGGGCTCCTCGAGCACGCACAGGCCACGCCGGGCCCCCCGGAGATCCCCGACGAGCCTCCCGAGCGCGCGACCCTCCGCTCGCTGGTTCGCCACCAGCCGCCGCCAGCCGGTCCACCCCCGCTCCCCGAGGTCCGACCCGGCCCCCGAGAGGGAGATCCAGGGCACACCGGCCGCGCCGAGGGCGTCCCCGAGGGCCGCCTGCCACGGCAGCCCCGGCGCGGCGATGACCGCCACGATGCTCGGGTCGCGCGCGATCCCGGCCGCGACCTCGAGCGTCCCCGGCACGTCCCCGCCGGTGTCCATGGGCCGCAGCTCCACCTCCGCCGGCGCACCCCCGGCGATCGACGCGGCCCGGAAGGCCAGCCTGGCCCCCTGGAAGGCGGGCGCGATCCGGTCACCCGGCGCCTCCAGGCCCGCGGCCTCGACGTACGCGATGGTCACGCGTGGCGGCGCGGTCGGGCTCGGAGCGGCCGAGGGCGATCCCGGGCTCGAGGTGGGGACCGAGCCCGAGGTGAGGGCCGAGCCCGGGGTGGGGACCGGGGATCCTGGCTCGGCCGCAGCGGTGCAGGCCGCCAGCAGGCAGGCCAGGGCGACGAGCGCCCCCCTCCACCCCGGCGACGGGATCCTCTCCACCTCGGCAAGTGTAGGGAGCCGACCGCGGCGGAGCCCTACACTGGGAGCGCCGCCGGGGTGATGGAACCGGTAGACATGGTCGCCTCAAAAGCGACTGCGCGCGAGCGCGTGCGGGTTCGAGTCCCGCCCCCGGCACGACCTCAGACCACGAGGGACTCCTCCACGAGCTCGCCGCGGGCGAAGCGCTCGAGCCCCAGGCAGGAGACGTCCACGGTCCTTGCCCCGCCCTCGAGGAGCATCTCGGCGAGCAGCTTCCCCACCACGGGCCCGTGCTGGAACCCGTGGCCGCTGAACCCGCAGGCGAGGTACAGCCCCTCGAGCCCGGGCACGGGGCCGAGGATGGGGTGCCGGTCGGGCGTCATCTCGTACAGCCCGACCCACACCCGCTCCAGCCCCGCCTCGGCGAGCGGCGGGAACACGCGGAGGGCCTTGGGGAGGAGCTCCTCGGTCACGAAACGCTCGTCGGGCGCGAGGTCGAAGGACGGGCGCTCGCGGGGCGAGCCCATCCCCATGAGGACGCCCGGCCCCTCGCGGTGGAGGTAGAAGCTCGTCGCCGCGTCGATCACGAGCGTCCGTCGCCGGGGCGCTCCGCGGAAGGGCCCCGTCGTCACCACGTGTCGCGGCACGGGCTCCAGGGGGAGCTCCAGCCCCGCGGTCCGCGCGAGCACCCCCGCCCAGGGTCCCGCGGCGTCCACCACGGCGGGCGCCTCGACGTCCCCGGCCGAGGTCTCGACCGCGCGGACCCGCCCCCCACGGACGGCGATCCGCCTGACCTCGACCCCGGTGCGGATCTCGGCGCCGGCCCGGCGCGCGAGCGTCGCGTACCCGAGCGTGAGCCCCGAGGGGTCCGCCACGCCGTCGCGCGGCCCGAAGGTCGCCCCCACGACCCCCTCGAGGGAGATCCCGGGGACGAGCTCGGCCGCCTGCTCCGGCGCGAGGATCTCGACCTCCACCCCGAGGGCCCGCTGCCGCTCGGCCGTGGCCACGAACCCCGGCCAGGCCGCCTCGTCCCGGACGAGGAACAGGTACCCGTCCTGCCAGACGTCGAGGGGCAGCCCGTGCTCCTCGCTGAAGCGGACGATCATCGGGATGCTCGCCTGGGACAGGCGCACGTTCACCTCGCTCCCGAACTGGTGGCGGAAGCCCCCGGCGCAGGCCCCGGTCGAGCCCGTCCCCAGGCGCTCCGCCCGCTCCAGGAGCAGCACCCGTCCGGCGCCCGTGACGGCCAGGTGGTAGGCGACGCTCGCGCCCACGATCCCGCCGCCCACGACGACGACGTCGGCCCGCTCGGTCACGCCAGCCGCTCCACGGCCGCCGCCGCGACGACCAGGTCCTCCGGGGCCATGCCCACGGACTTGAACACCGTGACGTCGTCGGGGTCCCGGCGGACCGTGGCGCCCCGAACGAGCTCGGTGAGGTCGGCGACGACGTGACCCTCCGCGATCACCCCCGCCCGCAGCGGGATGAGCAGGTCGCCGGCCTCGGCGAGGGCGACCGCGCGGTCCTCCACCACGACGCGGGCGCGACGCACGGCCTCCTCGTCGAGCTCCCGGGTCTCCGGCGTGTAGGCGCCGACCGCGTTGACGTGGACCCCGGGCCGGAGCAGCGCGCCGTCCAGGACGGGCGTCGGGCTCGTCGTGCAGGTGCAGACGAGATCCGCCTCCGCCACCGCCGCCGGCGAGCCCACCTCGGCCGCGAGACCCGAGGCCCGCACCTCGGCCGCGAGGGCCTCCGCGCGCTCCCGCGTCCGCGAGACCACGACCACCCGCTCCACCGGGCGCACCGCGCGCATGGCCTCGACGTGGGCGCGAGCCTGGACCCCCGCCCCGAACACGACCAGGCGCGAGGCCTCCGGCCGCGCGAGGTGCCGCGTGGCGAGCCCGGACACGGCCCCAGTGCGGAGCGCGGTGAGGGCCGCCCCGTCGAGGAGCGCGACCGGCGCCTGGGTCCGCGGGTCGAAGAGCGCGTAGAGGGCGTGGATGAGGGGCAGGCCCCGCCCCGGGTTCCCCGGGCTCACGGTCACGAGCTTCACGCCGACGCCCACCTCGCCCGCGGCGGGCATGGAGAGGAGGGAGCCCGCGGGGGTCTCCAGGTGCGTCCGAAGCGGGGCCGGCGGCAGGCCGTGCGCGAAGGCCCCCTCGAGGGCGTCCACGGCCTCGGCCATCGGCAGCGCGCGGCGCAGCTCCTCCGCGCCGATCACCGGCAGCCGCACGGCCCGCTCCTACAGCTCCCCGAGGTACGCCTCCCGCATGAGCGGGTTGTTCAGGAGGTTCTCCGCGGTGTCGGCGAGCACGATCTGCCCGGTCTGGAGGACGTACCCACGGTCGGCGATGGACAGGGCCATGTTGGCGTTCTGCTCCACGATGAAGATCGTCCGGCCGAGCCCCCGGATCGTCTGGATGATCTCGAAGACCTGCTCGACGAGGATCGGCGCGAGCCCCATGGACGGCTCGTCCATGAGCAGCACCTTGGGGTCGGCCATGAGGGCCCGCCCCATCGCCACCATCTGCTGCTCGCCACCGGAGAGGGTGCCGGCCTTCTGCTTGAGGCGCTCCCGTACGCGGGGGAACAGCTCGAGGACCCGCTCCAGGTCCTCGGCCACCTTGCGCTTGTCCGTCCGCAGGTACGCGCCGAGCTCGAGGTTCTCCAGCACCGTCATGTCCGGGAACAGGCGCCGGTTCTCCGGGACCATGGTGATGCCCCGCCGGACGATCTCGATCGTCGGCAGGCCGCTCACGATCTCGCCCTCCAGGAGCACCTCGCCCTGGGATGGCCGTACGTACCCGAGGATCGTCTTGAGCGTCGTGGTCTTGCCGCTCGCGTTGCCGCCGAGCAGGCACACCATCTCCCCCTGGTGGATCTCGATGTCCACGTCCCGCAGGACCGAGACGAGCCCGTAGTGGGTGGAGACCCCCCGGAGCTCGAGCACGGGCCGGCGCCCCTCCATCCCTCAGCCCACCGCCCGTCGGCCCAGGTAGGCCTCGATCACGTGGGGGTCGTGGGCGACCTCCTCGTACGCGCCCTCGGCGATCTTGCGCCCGTAGTCGCAGGCCACGACCCGGTCGGAGACGCCCTTGACCACCCGCATGTCGTGCTCGATCACGATCACGGTGAGCCCGAGCTCGTCCCGCATCCGCACGATGTGGTCGCGCATCTCCAGCGTCTCGCGGGGGTTCATCCCCGCCGTGGGCTCGTCGAGCAGGATCAGGCGGGGCTCGGTGGCGAGGGCTCGCGCGATCTCCAGGCGCCGTCGGTTCGCGTAGGAGAGCACGAACGCCGGCTGCTCCTGCCGGTAGCCGGCCAGGCGCGGCCCGAAGAAGGCGAGCGCCCGGCGGGCCACCTCCCGGATCTCCTCCTCCTCGCGGCGGGTGCTCGGCGGCTGGAGGATCGCCCCGAAGACCCCCGAGCGGGTGCGGCAGTGCTGACCGACCATCGCGTTCTCGAGCACGGTCATGTTCGGGAACAGGTGGACGGTCTGGAAGGTCCGGGCGATCCCGAGCTTCGTGATCTGGTGCGGGGGCAGACCGACGAGGCTCCGGCCGTCGAAGCGTATCTCCCCCTCGTCCGGCGGGTACAGGCCGGTCACGACGTTGAAGAGCGTGCTCTTGCCAGCCCCGTTCGGCCCGATCACGCTGACGATCTCCCCCTCCTCGACGTGGAGGTCGAGCCCGTCGAGGGCCGCCAAGCCGCCGAAGCGCTTGACCACGCCGGACACCTCGAGGAGCGCGCTCACGACGTCGCCTCCGCGGCCTCCTCCTGCTCCTGCCTCGCGGCGAAGATCTGCTGCCACGCGTCCTGCGTCCGCTCCTCCTCCCGCAGCTCGCGCATGCGCCGGACGTTCGGGATGAGCCCCTGGGGGCGCAGGATCATGATCGCCACGAGGGACGCCCCGTAGATCAGGAACCGGTACTCCTCGAGCTGGCTGAGCAGCCCCGGCAGCGCGAGGAGCACGAAGGCGCCGAGGATCACCCCGGGCACGCTCCCGAGCCCCCCGAGGATCACCACGGCGAGCACGGTGATGGACTGGATGATCTCGAAGCTGCCGGGCTGAACCGTCCCCACCTTCACCGCGAAGAGCGCGCCGCCGAGGGCGCCGATCGCCCCGCCCATGGCGAAGGCGAGGAGCTTGTGGCGCCCGGTGGGAACGCCCATCGCGTCGGCGACCTGCTCGTCCTCGCGCATCGCGTTCCAGGCCCGGCCCACCCGGGACCACGCCAGGCGCCAGGACACGTACACGGCGAGGACGCAGAAGACGAGCACGAGGTAGTAGAAGCGCTCCGGGCTGCGGAACGCCACGCCGAACAGGGGCGCCTTCGTGACATCGCGCAGGCCCTGGGGCCCGCCGGTGATCGGCTGGAGCCAGCTCGAGGTGGCGAGGATCACCGCGATCTGCGCGAAGGCGAGCGTGACGATGGCCAGGTAGTCCCCCCGCAGCCGGAGCACCGGCGCCGCGACCAGGGCCCCCACCCCGGCGCCGAGGAGCACGACGAGGACGAGGGCCGGGTAGAAGTCCAGGTGCGCCGCGAACCTCGGCGCCTCGAGGCCGAAGGCGGTCACCAGGTTCGCCCCCGTGAGCAGCGCGATGCCGTACGCGCCGAGGAGGAAGAAGGCGCTGAAGCCCAGGTGCAGCATCCCCGCGTACCCCGTGACGATGTTCAGACCGAGGGCGAGGAGGAGGAAGACGCCGACCGTCCCCATGATCTCCGAGACGATGGAGCCGACGAGCTGCGGCAGGGCCGCGAAGAAGGCGAGGGCGATCGCGCCGAGCGCGAGCCGGCCGATCCTGCGCGCGGGCGGCCCCTCCACGGCCGGGGCCGCCCCCCGACGCTCCCGCCGCTCGAGGACGTACGCGGCGACCCCCGTGGCCACGACGAGGACGACCACCGCGCCGATCCACGTGAGCCCCCTCGTCACCCGGCTGTACAGCCAGTCCCGCTCCAGGCGTAGCTCGTCGAGCATGAACGGGACGATGCGCTGGAGCATGCCGAGGGCCCCGACGGCCAGGACCCCGATCTCGACGGGCCGACGCAACCCGTGGCGGAGGGACCGCCAGACGCCCCCGAGGGCCCCGAGCCCGGCCGCCCCGAGCACGAGGATCGCCGCGCCCAGGCCGAGCCCGCGGCCGAAGGTGAGCGTCTCCACGAGCGCCGGCGACACCGCCACGAACACCGCGCGGATCCGGTCCACCCCGAGGACCTCGACGAGGGCGAGCCCGGCCGCCCCCACCCCGCCCACGACCGCCCCGGCCAGGGCCCCGATCCCCAGGGCCGCCGTGGGGGCGGGTCGCTCCACGCGCCCGCCGATCACCCGGGGCCGGACCGCGAGGAACGCCGCGGCGAACGGCGGCAGCACGAGGAGCACGCGCCCCAGCGTGACCTGCGAGCCCACGAGGCGGAGCTCCTCGAACTTCACGAGCATGCCCACCATCGCGAGGTACACGAGCACGGCCCCGCCAACGACCCCCGCCCGCACGCCCGGCCGCACCATCTCAGACCTTCTCCGCCTCGCCCGTGCCGAGGATGCCCCCCGGCCGGAACAGCAGCACGAGGATGAGCACGAGGAACGTCACCACGTCCTTCAGCTGGAAGGGCGAGGGGACGTGGATCCCGGTGAGCAGGAGGGCCGGGCCGACGGACTGGAGGACCCCGATGAGCAGGCCGCCGATGGCCGCCCCCGCGATGCTCCCGATCCCGCCGAGCACCGCGGCGGTGAACGCGGTGATGCCCGGCGCGAACCCCATGAAGTACGAGACGTTCCCGAAGGTGAGGGAGAAGAGGACGGCGGCGACCCCCGCGAGCATGCCCCCGATGGCGAAGGTCGTCACGATGACGCGGTCCACGTCGATCCCCATGAGGGCGGCGATCTCCTGGTCCTGCGCCGCGGCCCGCATCGCCTTGCCCGTCCTCGTCCTCGTCACGATGAACGAGAGCGCGACCATCGCCACCGCGGCGACGACGAGCACGATCACCTGCACCCGTTGGACCGGGATCCCGAGGATCCCCCAGGTGCCCTCGAGGGCGCGCGGCTTCGGGTAGCCCCGGGTCTGCGCCCCGAAGAGCCCGCGCGCGGTGTTCTGGAGGAACAGGGACGCGCCGATCGCGGTGATGAGCGGCACGAGGCGCGGAGCTCCCCGGAGCGGCCGATAGGCGATCCGCTCGAGGAGCACGGCGACGGCCACGGAGACGGCCATCGCGATGGCCACGAGGAGCAGCACGGCGAGGAGCGGCCGGCGGTCGAGGAAGCCGCTGTCCTTCCAGGCGTCGGCGAAGAAGAACGAGCCGAAGGCCCCCGCCATGAAGACCTCGCCGTGGGCGAAGTTGATCATCCGCAGGATCCCGTAGACGAGCGTGTAGCCGAGGGCGATGAGCGCGTACACGGCCCCCTGGGCCACCCCGAGCACGAGGAAATCCCACCAGGCCGAGGCCGAGTACCGCTCGCCGGCGGGCAGGGAGAGCGTCCGGTAGGAGCCGTAGACGACGGCCGCCGCCACGCCCACCGAGAGCGCCACGAGCGCGATGCGGCGCGTGGGCAGCCGCTCCACCCGGCCGAGCATGCGCGCGGTGGCCGCCTCCTCCGACATCGCGGGAAAGCCTAGTCCACGGTCCCGGGCGCGGGTGCGGGGTGGGCGTGCCGCCCACCCCGCACCGAGCGATCCATCCCGCCGCCTACGCCACGTCCTCCAGGCTGAGGGTCTGGCTGAAGACGGGCTTCGCCTTCGGGTCGAGGAACGGCACGTCGGGCACCTCGTAGAGCCCGATCGTGACCTCGGTGGCGCAGTCGCCCAACGGGTTGCACGTGATCGTGCCGGTGATCCCCTGGTGCCCGCTCGTCGCGAGCACGGCGTCCTTCAGCGCCGTCCGCGGGATCGAGATGGACCCGTCCCCGTTGTCGATCGCCACCGCCTCGATCGCCTTGGCCAGGATGTTGAAGGCGTCGAAGGCGTGGGCGTGGAACGCGGCCGTCGGGGTCTCGCCCACGAGCTCCTCGTACGCCGGGAGGAACTCGTTCTGGTAGAACTCGCCCTCCTGGAACGCCGAGGTGTCCGGCTGCGAGATGTAGGCGCCGTTCGCCGTGTCCCCCGCGGTGTCCGTGTAGGAGGGATCGGCGCAACCGTCCGAGCCGATGAGCGCCGTGTCCTTCAGCCCGGGCACGTCCGCCGCCTGCTTCGTGATGAGCGCGCAGGCCGGGTTGAAGTTCGGGAAGTACAGGACGTCCGGCGAATCCTGACCGATCGCGGTGAGCAGCGGCTTGAAGTCGGTGTCCGTGCTCTGGATCGCCTCGGCCGCGGTGATCGTCCCGCCCTTGGACTCGAAGACCTGGCGGAAGACCGCCGCGAGCGCGTCGGCGTAGGGGCTCTCGTCGTTGATCGTCGCCGCCGTACGGGCCCCGAGCTCGTCGTAGGCGAAGTTCGCCACGATCGCGCCCTGGATCTTGTCGTTGTGGGCGGTGCGGGCGTACCAGCCCGTCGTCACGCCCTCCGCCGTCAGGTTCGGGTTCGTGTTCGACGGCGAGATCAGCATGATCCCCTTGTCCGCCAGGATCTGGTCGGCCACGCCGAGGGCCGCGCTCGAGCAGCTCGTGCCGATCACCGCGACCATCTGCGGGTCCGCGGCGAGCTTCGTGGCGCCGGCCTGGCCGCCCTCGGCCGAGCAGCCGTCGTCCTCGTTCACGAGCTGCACGTCGTGCCCCGCGATCTGACCCGGGTTGCCGTCGAAGGCCCCGTCCAGGTAGTCCACGGCGAGCTCCGCCCCGTACTGGCTGTCCAGGCCGAGGAAGGCCACGTCGCCGGAGATCGCGAGGAGCGTGCCGATGGTGATCGGCTCGCCCGCGCCCACCTCGACGCAGCCGAACGGGTCGGCCTCGCAGTCCGCGGCGCCCCCGGCCGTGGCGCCGGTCGCCCCCGTCTGCGTCCCGCCCCCGCCCTCCTCGGCGCAGGCCGCCGCGAGGAGCGCGAGCGCCCCGACGAGCGCGAGGGACGTGAACCACATGCGCTTCTTCATGCACCCCCCCTTCCGGTGACCGCCGGTCCTCCTTCGGAACCCCGGACGGAGGCGGGGTCCCCCACCAGCCGTCCGCATGCGGGCTTAGATACCACATCCCGCCCGGCCGGGCTACCCAACCACCCCGCCGAGCGGGATCGCGGCCCGGAACGCCCGGGCGAGCTCGAGGGCCCCCGACCGGTCCCCGGCGAGGAGCCGTCGCACGATCGCGCTCCCCACGATCACACCGTCGGCGAAGGCGCAGGCCGCGGCGGCCTGTTCGGGGGCCCCGATGCCCACGCCGACGAGGAGCGGCACGTCCGTGAGGGGCCGCAGGGCCGTCACCACCTCCTCGGCCGTCCCCGCGAGCTCCTCCCGCTCGCCGGTCACCCCGTAGGTGCTCACGCAGTACACGAAGCCCCTCGCGGCCGCCGCGATCGCCCGCAGCCGCTCCGGGCTCGACCCCGGCGCCGCGAGGAACACGGGGGCGATGCCCCGCGCCAGGCACCGTTCCCCCCATCCCTCGGCCTCGTCCACCGGCAGGTCCGGCACGATCACGCCGGCCACGCCCGCGGCCGCCGCGATCTCGAGGAACCGCTCCTCGCCGAGGCGCAGCACGGGGTTCGCGTACGTCATGAGCAGGACCGGGACCTCGAGCTCGGCCTCCGCGACCATCGCCACGACCTCCGCCGGGCGCGCCCCCGCCTCGAGGGCGCGGCGCGAGGCCTCCTGGATCACCCCGCCGTCCATCACCGGGTCCGAGAAGGGGATCCCCACCTCGATCGCGTCGGCGCCGGCCTCGGCCAGGGCGCGCAGGAGCCCCGCGTCCACCCCCGGCAGGCCCCCCGTGACGTAGGGGACGAAGGCGCGGCCCCCGGCGCCGCGCCGGGCGCGCAGCGCGGCCTCGAGCTCAGGCACCGCCGCCCGCCCCTTGCTCGGCGGCGAGGGCTCTGCGGACCGTCTCGAGGTCCTTGTCGCCCCTCCCCGACAGGCACACGAGCACCCGCGAGCCCTCCGGGAGGGGCCGCCGGAGCAGCCACCCGATGGCGTGGGCCGGCTCGAGCGCCGGCAGGATCCCCTCGAGCGTCGCGAGGGCGCGGAAGCCCTCGAGCGCCTCCCGGTCGGTGGCCGACTCGTACCGCGCGAGTCCCGCGTCCTTGAGGTAGCTGTGCTCGGGCCCCACGCCCGGGTAGTCGAGCCCGGCCGAGATGGAGTGCGTGGCGAGCACCTGCCCGTGGGCGTCCTGGAGCAGGTACGAGTACGCGCCGTGGAGGACCCCGGGCTGCCCGAGCGTGAGCGAGCGGCAGTGCTCGCCGACGCCGTCGCCCCGCCCGCCGGCCTCGATCCCGTAGAGCGCGACGCCCGGCTCCCCGATGAACGGCGCGAACGTCCCGATCGCGTTGCTCCCCCCGCCGACGCACGCCACGACAGCGTCGGGGTCCCGCCCCTCGGCCTCCCGGAACTGCTCGCGCGCCTCGTCCCCGATCACGCGCTGGAGGTCGCGGACGAGGGCGGGGAACGGGCTCGGCCCGGCCGCCGTGCCGAAGACGTAGTGGGTGTGCCGCACCGTGGCCGCCCAGTCCCGCATCGCCTCGTTGATCGCCTCCTTCAGCGTCCGCTGGCCCGCGGTGACCGGGACCACCTCGGCGCCGAGCAGGCGCATGCGCTCGACGTTCGGGGCCTGGCGGCGGGTGTCCTCCTCGCCCATGTACACGACGCACGGCAGCCCGAACAGGGCCGCCGCGGTGGCGGTCGCGACCCCGTGCTGCCCCGCGCCGGTCTCCGCGATCACCCGGGACTTGCCCAGGCGCCTGGCCAGGAGCACCTGTCCGAGGGTGTTGTTGATCTTGTGCGCGCCGGTGTGGTTCAGGTCCTCGCGCTTCAGGTAGATCCGGTAGCCGAGCTCCGCCGACAGGCGCGCCGCGTACGTGAGCGGCGAGGGGCGCCCCACGTAGTCGCGGAGGAGCGCGGCGAGCTCGCCCCGGAAGCCGGGGTCCTCGCGGAGCTCCGCCCAGGCCGCGGCGAGCTCCTCCAGGGCGGGGATCAGCACCTCGGGCACGTACCGGCCCCCGTAGGGGCCGAAGCGCCCCCGGGCATCGGGCATCGCCGGCGCGCTCACGCCGCCCCCCGGAGCTCGCGGAGCGCCGCCGCCGGATCGGCCGCGCGCATGAGCGCCTCGCCGACGAGGACCGCCCTCGCCCCCGCCGCCACGGCCCGCTCCACCTCGGCCCGGCTCGAGATCCCGCTCTCGGCCACCGCGATCCGGTCCGCGGGGACGCGGCCGAGGAGCTCGAGCGCGCCCTCCGGGTCCACCTCGAGGGTCTCCAGGTCCCGCGCGTTCACCCCCACGACCTCGGCTCCCGCGGCGAGCGCCGCCTCGAGCTCGGCCTCGGTGTGGACCTCGACGAGGGCGTCGAGCTCCAGGTCCCGGGCGGCCTGGAGCATCGCCGGCAGCTCCCGGCCCGGCAGGGCGGCGGCGATGAGCAGGACGGCGTCCGCCCCCTGCACCCGGGACTCGAGCACCTGGTCCGGATGGACGAGGAAGTCCTTGCGGAGCACCGGCACCGACACCGCGAGGTGCGCCGCTCGCAGGTCCGCGAGGGAGCCGCCGAAGTGCCGGGGCTCGGTGAGGACGGAGATCGCGGTCGCCCCGGCCCGCTCGTACTCGCGGGCGCGCTCGGCGGCGTCCACCTCCGCGATCGGGCCCGCCGAGGGCGAGGCCCGCTTCACCTCGGCGATCACCGCCGGGGGCGGGGCCGCCCGGAGCGCCGCGGCGAGGCCCCGCGCCGGCGGCAGGCCGAGCGCGAGCGCCATGAGCCGCGAGGTGTCGAGCGGCCGTCGCTCGAGCCCGCGACGGACCTCCGCGACGTGCTCGGACAGGAACCCCATGGGCCCCGGAGTCTACCCGGAGCCGACCACGGCGATGGCGTCCTCGAGCGCGAGCGCGCCCTCGTAGAGGGCCCGGCCGACGACGGCCCCCTCCACCGTCGCGTCCAGGGCCGCGAGGGCCCGGAGGTCCCCGAGGTCCCGGATCCCCCCGGAGGCGAGGATCGGGAGCCCGGTGTGGCGCGCGAGCGCCCAGATGCCGTCGAGGTCCGGGCCGCCCATCCCGCCCACGCGGCCGACCTCCACGAAGAGCAGCCGCCGCACGGGGAGCCCCGCGAGCCATCCCAGCGTCTCCCACAGGGGCAGCTCGAGCCCCCCGGCGCCCCGCGGGCGGATCGTCGCGCCCTCCACCTCGAGCGCCACGACGAGGCGCTCGCCGAGGTCGGAGAGGAGGGCCTCGGTCCCCGGCCGGTCCGCGAGGGCCGCCGAGCCGAGGACGACCCGCTCGGCGCCCGCTTCGAGCAGCGCCCGCACCTGCTCCCGCGAGCGCACGCCGCCGCTCGCCTGCACCGGCGCGCCGAGGCCCGCCACCGATCGGAGGACCTCCAGGTTCCCGGGTCGACCGGTCCCGGCCATGTCGAGGTCCACGACGTGGAGCCGGGGCGCCCCCGCCCGGAGGAAGGCCCGCGCGGCGGCGATGGGGTCCCCGCCGAAGGCCGCGACGGGCTCCACCCCGGCGCCGGCGATGCGCGCGAGCCGGCCCCCGGCGAGATCCAGCGCGGGGATGACCTCGAACACCGAGCCCACGGTACCGCCTCAGCGGACCGGCGCGGCGGGCTCGGCCACGCGCACGATCCCGGCGGGCTCCTCGACCCTCGCCGCCCCCGGGCCGAGGAGCAGCCGCAGCTCGGAGAGGAGGCCCTCGGTGGGCGTCACGCGGTAGGCGCCGACCTGCAGGGGCGTCACCCCCTGGGAGGACACGAACCGGACCTTCACCGGCGAACGGCCCGGGTGGGCCTCGAGGAGCGAGCGCAGCTTGGCGAGCACGCCCTGGGTGCAGCTCGCCGCCGGCAGGTCGATCACGAGCGTCCCTGGCGGTGGGCCCGCCGCGGATCCCGAGAGCTGCGGCTCGAGGATCTCCACGGCCCGCAGCTGGAGCTCCTCCCCGCGTCCCCGACGGTCGACCCTGCCCCGCACGAGCACGATCGCGTCGGTCTCGATCAGGTGCGGCACCTGCTCGTAGACGCTCGGGAACGCGATCACCGTGACGCCCCCGGTGAGGTCCTCCAGGCGGAACTGGGCGTAGGGCTCCCCGCGCTTCGTGTACCGGCGGGCGACCGCCCCGACGATGCCCCCCACGGTGACGAGGTCGCCGTCGTCCAGGGTGACGAGGTCGGGGATCTCCAGGTCGGTCTGGGCGGCCAGGCGCTCGCGCACCTCGAGGAGGGGGTGGTCGGTGACGAACTGGCCGAGCATCTCCTTCTCGTGCTTCAAAAGGAGGCGACGGTCGAACTCCTCCCCGTGGAGCGCCGACTCGTCCACCTCCGCCGCAGGCCCCGCGCCCTCCCCGCCGAACAGCGAGAACTGGCCCGCCGCCTCCGCCTTGCGCTCGGCGAGGATCGGCCCCGAGACCCGCTCGTGGTTCTCGAGGAGCGCCTTGCGGGCGTACCCGAGGGAGTCGAAGGCCCCGGCGAGGATCAGGCTCTCCAGGACCTTCTTCGTGAGCACCGAGGGGTCCACCTTCCGGCAGAAGTCGGCGAACGAGGTGAAGGGCCCCTTCGTCTCGCGGGCCCGGATGATCTGCTCGACGGCGCCCTCCCCCACGTTGCGTACCGCGGACAGGCCGTAGCGGATCCTCGGCTCACCCGTCGGCACCGGCGCGAAGTCGAGCTCGGACTCGTTCACGTCCGGGGGCAGCACCTCGATCCCCATGAGGCGGCACGCGTTCAGGTAGAAGGGCTTCCGGTCCTTGTCGTCCTTCACGCTCGTGAGGATCGCCGCCATGTACTCGACCGGGTGGTGGGCCTTCAGGTAGGCCGTCTGGTAGGCCACGTAGGCGTAGGCGCAGGCGTGGGACGCGTTGAAGCCGTAGTCGGCGAAGGGCACGATGAGCTCGAAGATCTCCTCGGCCCTCTTGGGGTCCTCGCCCCGGGCGACGGCCCCCCGCACGAACTTCTCGCGGTGGGGCGGGAGGAGCTCGCGCTTCTTCTTCCCCATGACCTTGCGGAGGGTGTCGGCCTCGCCCATCGTGTACCCGGCGAGCCGCACCGCCACCTGCATGACCTGCTCCTGGTAGACGATGATCCCGTAGGTGTCCCGGAGGATCTCCTCCAGGGCCGGGTGCGGGTACGTGACGGGCTTGCGGCCGTGCTTGCGCTCGGCGTACTCGATGTGCTGCCCCATCGAGAGGAGCCCGGGCCGGTAGAGGGCGACGAGGGCCATGAGGTCCTCGAACCGGTCCGGCGCCAGGGCCTTGATGAGGCTGCGCATCCCGGGGCTCTCCATCTGGAAGACGCCCGTCGTGTCCCCCCGGCGGAGCATCGCGTACACCTCGGGGTCGTCGAGGGGGATGTGGTCGATGTCGAGCTCGATCCCCTTGCGCCGCAGCAGCGCCAGCGTGTCCTCGATCACCGATAGGTTCCGCAGCCCGAGGAAGTCCATCTTCAGCAGGCCGAGCTTCTCGACCCCGTGCATGTCGAACTGCGTGACGATCCGGCGGGAGTCGTCGCGCGAGTCCTTGGCGAGCTTGAGGGGGAGGTAGTTCACGAGGGGGGCGTCGCCGATCACGACGCCGGCGGCGTGGACCGAGTCCTCCCGCCGGAGCCCCTCGAGGGCGCGGGCGGTGTCGATGATCTCCCGGGCCTCGGGCTCCCGCTCGTAGGCCTCCCGCAGCTCCGGCGACAGCTCCAGTGCCTGGTCGATGGGGTGGTCGCGCCCCATCACCGCGGGCGGGTACATCTTGCAGAGCCGGTCGCCGACGGAGGCGGGGAACCCCAGCACCCGCGCCGCGTCCCTGATCCCCTGCTTCCCCTTGATGGTCTGGAACGTGATGATCTGGGCGACGTGGTCCTCCCCGTACTTCTGCGCCACGTAGCGGATCACCTCGTCCCGCCGACGCTCGTCGAAGTCCATGTCGATGTCCGGCATCTGGACCCGCTCGGGGTTGAGGAAGCGCTCGAAGATCAGCCCGTAGCGCAGCGGATCCAGGTCGGTGATCCGCAGCGCGTAGGAGACGACCGACCCGGCGGCCGACCCCCGACCCGGCCCGACCCGGATGCCCCGCTCCCGGGCGAAGCGGATGAGGTCCCACACGATGAGGAAGTAGCCGGAGAAGCCCATGGAGCGGATCACCTCGAGCTCGTGGTCGATCCGCTCCCGGATCTCCGGCCTGATCGTGCCGTACCGCTCGACGGCCCCGCGCTCGACGAGCTCCCGGAGGTAGGAGTCCAGGTCCTTGCCCTCGGGCGGCTCGAACCGGGGGACGTGGAAGCGCTGGTCGGGCGGGGCGGCCTCGCCGTAGACGAGGCGGAGGTCGCACATCTCGGCGATCTCGAGGGTGGCGTCGCACGCCCGGGGGATCTCGCGGAAGACCTCGCGCATCTCCGCGGGGCTCTTCAGGTAGAACTGGTCGGAGTCGAACCGCAGCCGGTTCGGGTCGGACTGGACCTTCTGCTGCTGGATGCACAGCAGCACGTCGTGGGGCTTCGCGTCGGCCCGGTCCGTGTAGTGGAGGTCGTTCGTCGCGACCACCGGGAGCCCGACGCGGTCGGCCAGGGCGACGAGCCCCGGCAGGATCCGCCGCTGCTCCGGGAGCCCGTGGTCCTGGAGCTCGATGTAGAAGGAGCTCTCCCCGAAGATGTCGCGGTAGGTCGCGGCCACCTCCTCCGCCTTCGCGGTCTGCCCCGCGAGCAGGGCCTGGGCCATCTCGGAGGCCAGGCACCCCGACAGGCCGATGAGACCCTCGGAGCGCTCGGCGAGCAGCTCCTTGTCGATCCGGGGCCGGTGGTAGAAGCCCTCCAGGTGAGCGTCGGTGACGAGCCGGATCAGGTTGCGGTACCCGCGCTCGTCCCGCGCGAGGATCGTGAGGTGCCGGTACTTCTCCTCGCTCTCCCCGGGTGCGCGCTCGAAGCGGGTTCCCGGCGCCACGTACGCCTCGACCCCGATGATCGGCTTGACGCCGGCCGCGAGCCCGGCCTCGTAGAACTCCAGGGCCCCGAACATCACGCCGTGATCGGTGACCGCGAGGGCGGGCATCCCCATCTCGGCGGCGCGGGCGAACAGGTCGCGGATCCGCGCCGCCCCGTCCAGGAGCGAGTACTCCGTGTGCGTGTGCAGGTGGACGAAGCCGTCACCCATCAGGGCACATCCTCCGAGCGGACCGCAGGACCCCCCATCCCCGGCTGTGGGGAACCTGTGGAAAACTTACAGGCTTGTAACTCCGGCTCCACCGAGGATAGACTCGGGCCCCGGACGAGGCAAACCACGAGCGAGCGGGGAAGATCCGGATGCGGCTCTCGTACTCCAGCATCAGCACCTACGAGACGTGCCCCGCCAAGTATCGCTTCCAGTACGAGGAGCGTCTGCCCACGCCGCCCTCCCCCGCCCTGGCCTTCGGGGAGTCCCTCCACCGGGCCCTGCACCGGTTCCACGCCCGGCCCGTGCCCGTCGCCCCCTCCCTCGCGGAGCTGCTCGAGACCCTGGACGCGGTGTGGGTCTCCGAGGGCTACGCCGACGAGGCCGAGGAGGGCGCCTACCGGGAGCACGGCCGGCAGGTCCTCGCCCAGTACCACCGGGAGAACGCCGAGACCTACCGGATCCCCGCCGCGCTCGAGTTCCGCTTCGAGATCGAGGTCGAGGGCGTCACCCTCTCCGGGGTCATCGACCGCATGGACCGGATCCCCGGGGGCGGGTACGAGATCGTGGACTACAAGACGAACCGTCGGCTCCCGCCCCGGGAGCGGGTCGAGCGGGACCTCCAGCTCTCCATCTACCACCTGGCCGCCCGCGAGGTCTGGGGCATCGAGCCCGAGCGCCTCACGCTCTACTTCCTCCTGCCGGGCCAGCGGATCACCACGGCGCGGACCCGGGCGGATGTGGACGCGCTGCGTCGGCGCATCGCCACCGTGGCCGAGCGGATCGCGGACGGGCGCTTCGAGCCCCGGCCGAACCCGCTGTGCGAGTGGTGCCCCTTCCAGGCCCGCTGCCCGCTGTTCCGCCACGCCCACGAGCGCGCGGCGGGCGATCCGGCCCCCCGGATGACCGCCGTCGTGGACGAGTGGATCGCCCTGCAGCGCCGCAGCCGCGAGATCGCCCGGCGCCTGGAGGAGCTCGCGCCCCTCATCCACGCCTTCTGCGAGGAGCACGGGTACCACCGCCTCTTCGGCTCCGACGGCGCCGCGGTGGACCGGCGCCCCCAGCACGTGACCGAGCCCCTGGAGCCGCGCGTGCGCGAGATCCTCGAGCCCCTCGGCCTGTTCGACCGCGTGATCGTCGTGGACCCGGACAAGCTCTCCGCGCTCATCGAGTCGCGCACCCTGCCGCCGGAGGTCGAGGACGCCCTCCTCGCCTCCCGGCGCGAGGTCCGCACGCGCCACGCCCTGGTCCTGCGCGAGCCCGAGCGCGCGGGCGAGCGCCCCGGCGGCTAGCTCCCCTCGCCCCCGGCGGGCCGGCCCTCCCTCCTGGCCCGCCGCAGGGCCTCGGCGAGGTCCGCCGGCAGCGGGGCCTCGAGGGCGAGAGGCTCCCCGGTGACGGGGTGCGCGAAGGCGAGCCGCGCCGCGTGGAGGAACGGTCGGTCCAGGCCGAGGCGCGCCGCGTCCGCCCCCGAGCCGCCGTAGCGGCGGTCGCCCAGGATCGGGTGGCCCACCGCGGCGAGGTGCACCCGGATCTGGTGGGTCCGGCCCGTCCGCGGGATCGCCTCGAGGAGGGTCGCCCCCCGCAGGCGCTCCCGCACCTCGAACGCCGTCTCGGCGGGGCGACCGGTGATGGGCGCCACCCGGACCCGCGCCCCCCGCCGCCCGAGGGGCGCGTCCACGACGAACCGGTCGTGCTCGGGGGCGCCCCGGACGAGCGCGAGGTACCGGCGGTCGAGCTCGTGCCGGCGGATCGCCGCCGCGAGCCCCGCGCGCGCCGGCTCGGACAGCGCCACGACGAGCAGCCCCGACGTGCCCGCATCGAGGCGGTGGACGATCCCCGGTCGCAGCGGATCGCCCACGTCGGCCAGGGGCAGGCCCATCGCGAGGAGCCGGTTCACGAGCGTCCCGGTCCGGCGACCCTCCGTCGGATGGGTCGGCAGCCCGGCCGGCTTGTCCACCACCGCGAGGTGCTCGTCCCGGTAGAGGACGCGGACCTCGCCGGGCTCCGGCGGGACCGCGCGGACGGGGGCGAGGTCCACGACGATCCGCTCGCCGCCCACGAGGCGGTGCGACTTGGGCCGCGCGACCCCGTCCACGAGCACAGCTCCGGCGGCGATCGCGCGCTGCGCCTCGGCGCGGGCGATCCCCAGCGCCTCAGCCACCACAGCGTCGAGGCGCCCCGGGGTCGCCTCGATCTCCCTGCGCATCCCTCACCCCTCGGAGGCTCGGTCCCCGGTTCCGCCCTCCGGTCGGAGGCTCGCCGCGGCGAGCAGGATCGCGCCGATCACGATCGCGCTGTCGGCCAGGTTGAACACGGGCCACACGCGGAGGTCGATGAAGTCCGTGACGTGACCCCGGAGCCCCGGACCCCCCAGGGCCCGGTCCGTCAGGTTCCCGAGCCCCCCGCCGAGGACGAGCCCGAGGGCCACCGCCACGAGGGCGCGGGGAAGCCGCGTCGAGATGGCGACGATCACCGCGACGACGAGCACCGTGGCCCCGGCGAACAGCCAGGGGGCGCTGCGCCCGATCCCGAACGCGCCCCCCGAGTTCGTCGTGTACGTGAGGTGGAGGACGCCGGGGATCAGCCGCACGGGCGGGCGGCCGGCCAGGGCGTGCTCGGCCCAGAGCTTCGTGGCCCGGTCCAGGGCGTAGGCGACGGCCGCGACGGCGTACAGGAGCGCGGCGAGGCGGAGGGGCCGCCGCATCCCGGCCCCCTCACCGACGGGCCTGGGCCTGCGCGTCCTTGATGCAGAGATCGACGTAGGGCAGGGCCTTGAGGCGCGCCTTCTCGATGGGCTTGCCGCACCGGACGCAGATCCCGAACGTGCCCTCGTCCATGCGCTCCAGCGCCCGGTCGATCTTCCCCAGGAGGTCCCGCACGTTGTTCTCGATGGACAGGTCGCGCTCCCGCTCGAACGTGAACGTGCCGGCGTCGGCGTTCTCCTCGTCGAAGGAGACCTCGCCGGACAGGTCCGACTGGGAGGTCGCGAACGAGCTCTCCTCGATGGTCGCGAGCTGCGACTCGAGCTCGCGGCGCTCCTCGAGCAGGCGCCCGCGCAGGTCCTCGAGCTCCTTCTTCGTGTACGCGGGCTTCGTGGCCATGGCCGAGGGACGGTAGCATCCGGCGCACCGGACGACAACGACCTCAGCCGGTCCGCAGCCGCCGCCGCGCCTCCTCCGGCGTCAGCCCCTCCACCTCGAAGACCTTCGTGCGCGAGGTCGCTCCCGAGCGCAGCCGCACCGCCGAGGGCGGGACCGCGAGGGCCTCTGCGAGGGCCCGCCGCGCCTCCTCCGTGGCCCGGCCCCCCTCGGGCGCGGCGCGCACGCGGATCCGGACCTGCCCCCGGTCCACCTCGACCGACGTCCGTCCCGAGCGCGGGACCACCCGGACCGTGATTCGCGTCCCCACGACGTGTAGCATGCCCGACGCCCCAGGCGAGCCGTCCAAGGAGAGCGCGTTGACGCCACGCTTCGATCCGGTGGACCCGAAGGTCCGGTTCCCGGACCTCGAGCGGCGGGTCCTCGCGTTCTGGCGCGAGGCCGACGTCTTCCACCGCCAGCTCGAGGAGCGCCGGGGCGGCCCGCTGTGGGTCTTCTACGAGGGTCCCCCGACGGCGAACGGACGCCCGGGCATCCACCACATGGAGTCCCGGACCTTCAAGGACGTGTACCCGCGCTTCAAGGCGATGACCGGGCACTACGTGCCGCGCAAGGCGGGGTGGGACTGCCACGGCCTGCCCGTCGAGCTGGAGGTGGAGAAGGAGATCGGCACCCGGACGAAGCGGGACATCGAGACCTTCGGCATCGCCGAGTTCAACCGGCGCTGCCGCGGGTCCGTCACCCGCTACGTGGACGACTGGGAGCGGGCCACGGAGCGGATCGGCTTCTGGATCGACACGCGCGACGCCTACTGGACGATGGACACCGCCTACATCGAGAGCGTGTGGTGGTCGCTGAAGCGGCTGCACGAGCGCGGGCTCCTCTACCAGGACGACCGCGTCACGAGCTACTGCCCGCGCTGTGGGACCGCGCTCTCGGACGCCGAGACCGCCCTCGGCTACGAGGAGGTGGAGGACCCGAGCGTCTTCGTCCGCTTCCGGATCACCGAGGCCGAGGACCCCTCCCTCGTGGGGGTCGCGCTGCTCGGGTGGACCACCACGCCCTGGACGCTCATCTCCAACACCGGGCTCGCCGTCGCCGCCGACGCGACGTACGTGGAGGTCGAGCACGAGGGCGAGCGCCTCATCCTCGCCGCGGCCCTGCGCGAGCGCGTGCTCCCCGGCTCGGTGGAGCGCCGCTCCCTCGCCGGCCGGGAGCTCGTCGGCGCGCGCTACGAGCCCCTGTACCCGACGGTCCAGGGGGCCCACCGCGTCGTCGCCGCGGACTTCGTCTCCCTCGAGGACGGCACCGGCGTCGTGCACATGGCGCCGGCCTTCGGCGCGGAGGACCTCGAGGTCGGCCGGCGCGAGGGCTGGCCCGTGTTCAAGCCGATCGACGGCGAGGGCCGCTTCACCGAGGAAGCCCCGGCCTTCGTGCGCGGGCGCTTCTTCAAGGAGGCCGACCCCCTCATCGTCGAGGACCTCCGCGCGCGCGGCCTGCTGCTCGCGGCGGGGACGATCCGCCACACCTACCCCCTGTGCTGGCGGTGCGGGACCCCCCTCATCTACCTCGCGCGCAGCTCCTGGTACATCCGCACGACCGCGGTGAAGGAGCGCCTGCTCGAGGTGAACGAGGAGGTGAACTGGTACCCCGAGCACATCAAACACGGCCGGTACGGGGACTGGCTCCGCAACAACGTGGACTGGGCCCTCTCCCGCGAGCGGTACTGGGGGACCCCCCTGCCGATCTGGCGCTGCCCCGCGGGCCACGACACCGCGATCGGCTCCCTCGCGGAGCTCTCCGAGCGGGCCGGGCGCGACGTCACGGGGATCGACCCCCACCGACCCGCCATCGACGAGGTCGCGTTCCCCTGCCCCACCTGCGGCGAGGAGGCGCGCCGCCTCCCGGAGGTCATCGACACCTGGTACGACTCCGGGGCGATGCCCTTCGCCCAGTGGGGCTACCACCCGGAGCTCGGCCGGGGACTCGAGGTCTTCGCCGAGCGCTTCCCCGCGGACTTCATCTCCGAGGCCATCGACCAGACGCGCGGCTGGTTCTACACGCTCATGGCCGAGGGGGTCCTGCACTTCGACTCGATCACGTACCGGAACGTGGTGTGCCTCGGCCACATCGTGGACGCCGAGGGACGGAAGATGAGCAAGAGCCTCGGCAACGTCATCGACCCCTGGGACGTCCTCGAGCGCCAGGGGGCCGACGCGCTCCGCTGGTACCTGCTCACGAACGGCTCGCCTTGGACCTCCCGCCGCGTCAGCATGGAGATCCTCGACGAGGTCGTGCGGCGGTTCCTGCTCACCCTGTGGAACGTCTACGCGTTCTTCGTCACGTACGCGAACGCGAGCGGCTTCGATCCGTGGACCGACCCCGCGCCCCCCGTCGCGGATCGGCCGCCCCTGGACCGGTGGATCTGCTCGCAGCTCGCCGCCACCGCCCGGGAGGCCCGCGAACGGCTCGAGGGCTACGACGCCACCGGCGCCGGGCGCAGGATCGAGCGCTTCCTCGAGGACCTCTCGAACTGGTACGTCCGCCGGGCCCGGCGTCGCTTCTGGGATCCGGGCGGGCAGGGCGGCGAGGACACCCTCGCGGCCTTCCACACGCTCCACACATGCCTGGTCACCCTCGCCCAGCTCCTCGCGCCCTTCACCCCCTTCGTCGCCGAGGAGATCTGGCGGAACCTCGCCGCGGGCCGCGGCGGGGCGCCGGACTCCGTGCACCTCGCCGACTACCCGAGCGGGGACGAGCTCCCCGTGGACGAGGGCCTGGACCGGTTCATGGCGCTCGCCCGGCAGATCGTCGAGCTCGGTCGGCGCGTGCGCACGGAGGCGAAGGTCCGGGTGCGCCAACCGCTCCCCGAGGCCGTCGTCGACGTGGCCGATCCCGCGGGCCTCGAGCCGCTCCTTCCCCTCGTCGAGGAGGAGCTGAACGTGAAGCGCGTGGTCCTCGCGGGGTCCGCCGAGGCCCTCGGGCGGTTCCGGGCCAAGCCGAACTACCGCGTCCTCGGACCGCGCCTCGGCCCCGCGGTGAAGGACCTCGCCGCCGCCCTCGCGGCCGACGACGGGTCCCTCGCCGGCGCCCTGGCCCGCGGCGAGCGCGTCACCGTGGACACCGCGTCCGGCCCGATCGAGCTCGCGCCGGAGGACGTGGACCTCTCGCGGGAGACCCTCGAGGGGTGGGGGGTGGCCTCCGAGGGCGGCGTCACCGTCGCGCTCGAGCTCGAGGTCACGCCGGAGCTGCGCCTGGAGGGGCTCGCGCGCGAGCTGATCCGCCTCGTCCAGGAGGCCCGACGGGAGGCCGGGCTCGAGGTGAGCGACCGCATCGTCCTCGGGCTGGAGGCCGCGGGCGAGCTCGCGCTGGCGCGGGACGCGCACCGCGGCACGATCGCCGCCGAGACCCTCGCGCTCGAGGTGCGGGATACGGCCCTCGAGGACGCCGCGTTCCGGACCGAGGCCGAGGTGGAGGGCCACGCCGTCGCCCTCACCCTCCGGCGGGCCTGAGGCGGGTCAGTCCTCCCCGAAGAAGAGCTCCCGCAGGGAGCGCTCGCCCGTGTCCCGACGCAGCTCGCGGCCGGAGGGCACCTCGCCCGACCCGGGAGCGGGCTCCTCCCCGTCCGGGACGCCGATCGGCGCGAACGCCTCCTCCGCCGTGGGGCCACCCTCGGGTCCCGGGGCCGCCGCCGGCCCGGGCTCCGCGGCGCCGCGCTCGACGTCCACGACCTCGGCACGCCCCCGCTCCTCCGCGCGCTCGCGGAGCGCCTGCACCATCGCCTTGATCTCCTCCGCGTGGGACTGCACGAGCTCCCCGAGGGCGCGGAGGAACTCGCGCTCGCGGTTGAGGAAGGGCGCGACGGCGGCGCGCAGGTCCCCCTCGCCGGCCCCGAGCGCCGCGGCGCGGGAGCGCGCCTCCGCGAGGATCCGGTCGGCCTCCCGGCGGGCGTCCTCGACGAGGCGGTCCGCCTCCCGGCGCGCCTCGGCGAGGATCCGCTCCGCCTCATCGCCCGAGGCGGTCCCGGCCGGGGCCGTGGCCGCGGCCCGGAGCCGCTCGAGCTCCTCCAGGTAGGAGGCGAGGTCCTCGGTGACCCGATCGAGGAACGCGTCCACGTCCCGCTCGTCGTACCCGCGGAAGGCCAGCCGGAACTCCACGTCCTGCACGTCCTGAGGCGTGATCCGCCCCGCGGGCTCCTCGGCGGAGCGAGACCTCTTCTTCTTCCGCATGAGCTCCCCCTCGTCGGATCAGCAGCCGAGCGCGATCCGCAGGACGGCAAGGATAACGAACGCGATGACGACGGAGAGGTCTAGGCCCACCCCGCCCGCCCGCACCGGCGGGACCAGTCCGCGCAGCGGCCGCAGGAGCGGCTCGGTCACCTCGTCGAGGAGATCGAGGAGGAAGCGCACCGGCCCCGTGACCGGGGGCCGGAACCCGAACAGGAGGGCCCAGGAGACGAGGACCTTGAGGAGCAGCAGGATCGTGAGGATCGTGATCGCGGCGCACACGAGGGTCGCGACCACGCCCACGGCGGCGAGCGTCCGCAACGCGCGACCCTCAGAACTGGTTGTAGAAGCCGGTGCCCGCGATGCGCTCCCGGTCCTCGGCGGAGACCTCGATGTTCGCGGGGGTCAGCAGGTACACGCGGTTCGCGACCATCTCGATCTTCCCGTCGAGGCCGTAGACGAGCCCCGAGGCGAAGTCCACGAGCCGCCGGGCGATCGTGTCGTCGGTGCCCTGCAGGTTCATGATCACCGGCACCCCATCCTTGAACCGGTCGGCGATCTCGCGCGCCTCGTTGAACCGCTTCGGCTCGGACTTGTGGATCGCCGAGGCCGTCTGGGACCGCGGGATCGTCCGCACGATCCCCTCGCTCTCCGGCTCCACCTCCCGCACCGGCTCCGGGCGCCGGATGCTGCGGACCTCCGCCGGGCGGGGCTGCGCGACGACCTCGTCGAGCTCGTCGAGCTCCTCGTCCTCGACCAGCCCGAGATAGGTCAGCGTCTTCTTCCACACGCTCGTCATCGCTCCTCCCTCGTCACCTCGGTGGCCGCGCGCCGAACAGGGCCGTGCCGATGCGCACCATCGTAGCGCCTTCCTCGACCGCAACCTCGTAATCGAGGGACATCCCCATGGACAGCTCCACCGCGGCCGGGTGACGCTCGCGGACGCGGTCGCGGAGCTCCCGCAGGCGGACGAAGTACGGCCGCGCGCCCTCGGGATCCGGGGTGAGGGGCGGGAGGGTCATGAGGCCCACGAGCTCCAGGCCCGGCGTCGAGGCCACGACGTCACAGGCCCGGATCACCTCCTCGGGCTCGGACCGCACGCCCGTGCGCTCGCCGGTGAAGTCCACCTCCACGAGGACGGGCAGCCGCCGGCCGAGCCGTCCCGCGGCCCTCGCGAGCCGCTCCAGGGCCCTGCCCGGGACCGCGGTCTCCACCACGTCGGCGAGCTCCGCGACGTGGTGCGCGCCGCCCCGCTGGAGGGTGCCGATGTAGTGCCAGATCGCGCCCGGCACCCGCTCGCGCTTGTCCCGCAGCTCCTGTACGTAGTTCTCCCCGACGTCGCGGACGCCCGCCTCCACGACCCAGCGGATGGCCTCCGACCCCACGGTCTTGGCGGCCGCGACGATCCGTACGGACGCCGGGTCCCGGCCGGCGCGCTCGCAGGCCGCGCGGATCCCCGCGCGGACGCGGGCCAGGTTCTCGAGCACCGTCGCGCGATCGCGTCCCATGGGGCGGGCCCAGCCTAGCGTGTGCGGTTCCCACGGGGTGTGTGCACTCCGACCTCCTCGAGGGGGCAGGAGGGGGTGTCAGGGGCACGGCTGGCCTACCCTGGCTGCGCCCTCGCGGTGGAGTTCCACGAGGAGGCGCCGTGGCGGATCGCCCGCAAGCTCTCCCAGGCCCGCTACGGGGGCTACCGGGTCTCCCCCGCCGGGGTCTACCGGTGCCTCCGGCGCTCCGGGCTCGCCACCCGCTTCGAGCGCCGGGCGACCTCCGAGGCCCGATCTCTTGCCCCGGTGGGCCTGGCCACCGAGCGGGCCTGGTGTCGGGTCGGGGCGGCCGGGAAGGCCCGGGGGACCGAAGCTAGGAGCCCTGCGAGCTGGTGTGCCTGGACGCCTTCTACGTGGGCACTACGACAGCCTCGCGATCCGATCCGACGGCCTGGCGTTGTGCTCACGATCCCTGGCGGGTCGGGGTGCGGGATCCGAGGTGCTCGGCCGGTTCACCCTGCCGACGAGAGCACGTTCGGGGGATCAACCCGCGGACCACATCTCGATGACGACCGTGGAGCGGCGTCCGCGGAAGTGGAATGGGCATCTCCCGAGCCGCGGCGTGGGAGCGCCAAGAGCTGGAACTCGTACTCCGCCCCCGAAGCTGGCATGTCCTTGGCGATCCAGCTCAAGGTTGAAGTGGTGAACCCCCCGAGGAGTCAAGCGTGAAGTCCCCCGGCCTCATGTAGAAGGCCGGTGAGCCGACGGGCTTGAGGCGCATCCGGACGACACCGAAGTCGCCTGGGGTCGTTTGGTAGTCCATCGTCACGGTGACGACGATGTCCACGCTCGGGTCCGACGATGGGCTGGTGACCGAGATCGCCTCGAACGGGGAGGGTCCTCCCTGACAGGCGTCACCGTGGCAACCGAAGTGCCACGCATCCACGACTGCCCTCTCGACCCGGACCACACCGGTCGTCTCCGTGGTCGTGGAACCCGCCATCGCAACAGAGGAGCCGAGCGCGGCCACGAGCACCAGCGCAGCGGCGAGGTTCACACGTTTCATCTCGCGCCTCCCGCGGTTGCTGAGCGTTGAGGGCACCGGTACGTTGGATCCCCTCCCGACACCCGCCCCCTGAGGCAGGCCAACGAGGCGACCGCCGGCCTACGGGGCGGGATACGAGTTCGACGATGTATGACTGTCATGCGTCTCGAGGGTTCGCTGCCAAGTGGTTCCGAGGTTGCGCACATCGTGTGTCGCCCGTCGTTCTCTGGGCAGAGGCTCGATCCCGTGAAGCACCCCGAGGAGAACCACCTCGCCAGTCCCGCCAGCCGCTTCTACGGGAAGGAGGTGGAGGTCAGTGCCCAAGCGCAAACCCTCAACACCTAACGGAGCTGGCACAGGCTGGCGGCGACGTCACGGGCCCGGGCATGCGCGAGGGCGGGGACCGCGCTCGGAGGCGGGGGAAGGACGCCTCCGATCGCCCGTCCCCGCCCCACGTCCGGGCGGGTCGGGGGGACCCGCGTCAGCTCTTCAGGAAGTCCGGGATGTCCAGATCCTCCTCGGCGTCGAAGGACACGACCTCGGGCGCCGGCTGGAAGACCTCGTCCTCCTCCTCGACGAGGATGGGGGGCGGCGCGGGCGCCTCCTCGCGCTCCTCCCGCTCCCCGACCTCCCGCGGGCGCGCCGGCTCCTCGAGCAGGCGGGAGATCCGCCCCTCGAACCCCGGGGGCGTGGCGAGGAGCTTGTCGAAGCCGGCCGCGATCACCGTCACCCGCACCTCGTCGCCGACGGCGTCGTCGACGACGGCCCCGAAGATGATGTTCGCGTCGGGGTGGGCGACCCGGGTGATGGTGTCCGCCGCCTTGTTCACCTCGTGGAGCGTGAGGTCGGTGGGCCCGGAGATGGACAGCAGCACGCCGCGCGCCCCCTCGATCGAGGACTCGAGCAGCGGGGAACTGATCGCCGCCTTCGCGGCCTCCTCGGCCCGGTCCTCGCCGCTGCCGACGCCGATCCCCATGAGGGCCGACCCGGCCCCGGCCATCACCGAGCGCACGTCGGCGAAGTCCAGGTTGATGAGGCCCGGCGTCGTGATGAGGGAGGTGATGCCCTCGACCCCCTGGTACAGGACCTGGTCGGCCATCCGGAAGGCATCGACGATCGGCGTCGAGGGGTCGGCCACCTGGAGCAGCCGGTCGTTGGGGACCACGATGAGGGTGTCCACCGCCTTCTTCAGCTCCGCGATGCCCATGTCGGCCTGCATCGCGCGCTTGCGCCCCTCGAAGCCGAAGGGCCTCGTGACGACGCCGATCGTGAGTGCCCCCAGGTTCCGCGCGATCTCGGCCACGATCGGCGCGCCGCCCGTGCCCGTGCCCCCGCCCTCACCGGCGGTCACGAACACCATGTCCGCGCCCTTGAGGATCTCCTCGACCTCGTCCGCGTGCTCCTCGACGGCCCGGCGCCCCACCTCCGGGTCGGACCCCGCCCCGAGCCCCCGGGTGGTCTCCCGGCCGATGTCGAGCTTCACGTCCGCGTCGGACATGAGGAGCGTCTGGGCGTCCGTGTTGATCGCCACGAACTCGACCCCGCGGAGGCCGGCCTCGATCATCCGGTTCACCGCGTTCACGCCGCCGCCGCCGATCCCGACGACCTTGATGACGGCGAGGTAGTTCGAAGGAGCATCCATCACCGTGACCTCCATCTCCGGGGAGCGGATCCCCGGCCTACCTGGGGAAACGCCGTACCGCGGCTCCCAACTCTCAACCTCAACCACAGCTTTATTTTCATATCTACCTGTACTAGACCTTCGACACCCTACTATCGAAGCGCAGGCCCGTCAATGGTTCCCCGATCCCGCGTTGCGCCCACCCCTGACACCGGGCGGGACCCGGGGGCTCCGGGCTACGGTGGGCTACGGGGCCGGCGAGGCCGCGGGGACCCCGTCGACGGCCGGCGCGCTCGGCGCCACCACGTTGATCTCGCGCGGATGGATCCCCTGGCTCTCGACCCAGGCGAGGAGCTCGGCGAGCACCCGGGCCTTCGTCTCCACGTCCCGAGGGGCGCCGTACCGGACGCGCGCGCCGTCCGCCAGCACGAGCTCGAGCCCCCCGGCCTCCCCCACCACCACGCGTCGGACCCGGCCCCTCGTCGCCGGATCCATCGCCGCCAGCGCGCGCGCCACCGCGCGCAGCTCGGGGGCCGACCCGAGTCGGCTCGCCGGACCGGCGGGGAGCACGATCTCGGCCGCACCCCGACGCCTGCCCGGCCCGAGGATCGTGCCGTCCTCCCCCACGAGGATGGAGCGGCCCTCCACCCGGATCGTCCCCACGACCGACCGTTCCCTGACGCGCAGGATGACCGTCCACGGGAGGTCGACCTCGATCTCGACGTCGGCCACCCAGGGATCCTGGAGGATGCGAGCCCGGATCTCGGCGCGATCCAGCCACAGGATCCGATCCTCCTCCGAGAGCCCGGACAGGCGCGCGATGCGCGCGGTCGAGCCGTGGCTCACCCCCTCCACCCGGATCTCGCGGACCGAGAGGAGCGGCGAGCGGCTCGCCGCCACGAGGAGCGCTGCGAGGAGCACCGATGCGAGGGCCACCGCCACGAGCCAGCGGCGGAGCGCCCTCGCGCGAGCCTCAGCGGGGGACCCGATCGAAGGATCCAACGAGGTGCACCTCCGGGGAGAGCAGGACCCCGGTGCGCTCCGCGACGCGCTCCTGGATCTCGCAGATCAGCGCCGCGACGTCCTCGGCTCGCGCGTCCGGCCCGGTGACGATGAAGTTCGCGTGCTTGCTCGAGACGGTGGCGCCGCCCAGGGTCAGGCCCTTGAGACCGGCCTCGTCGATGAGCCGGGCCGCGGCGCCCCCGGGGGGGTTCTTGAACACGCTGCCACAGCTCGGCTCGGCGAGGGGCTGGTTCCGCCGTCGCCACTCGCGGATCTCGTCCATCCGCGCGCGGATCCGCTCGGGATCGCCCGGGCGGAGCCGCAGCGTTCCGGCCACGACGACGCCGGGGTCCGGGAGGTCCGAGCCCCGGTACCGGAACCCGGCGTCCTCCGCCCGCACCGTGACGAGCTCTCCGATCGCGACGTCGAACACGTCGGCGACGCGGAGGACCTCGGCGATCTCGCCCCCGTGGGCCCCCGCGTTCATGCGGATCGCACCCCCCAGGGACGCCGGCACGTCGACGGCCCACTCCAGCCCCGCCAGCCCATGCTGGAGGGCGACGCCGGCGAGGGCCGGCAGCGCCATCGCCGCCCCGGCCCGCACCTCGGGGGGGTCCACGCTCGCCCACCGGAACGCCTCGCCGAGGCGCAGGGCGAGCCCCGGGAAACCGCGATCGGAGACGAGCAGGTTCGAGCCCCGGCCGAGGACGAGCACCGGCAGACCCGTCGCGCGGACCGTCGCGGCGACGGCCCGGAGGTCCTCCACCGAGCCCGCCTCGAGGAAGAGTGCCGCGGGCCCGCCGACGCGGAAGGTCGTGAACGGCGCGAGCGGTACCGAGGTCCGCAGCCGCTCGCCGCAGGCCGCGCGCAGCATCGCCGCCGCCCGTTCGAGATCGGCGCTCACGACGCCTCCTGGATCGCCCGCAACGCCGCGTCGCCGAGCATCCACACGTCGCCGCACCCCAGGGTGATGACGAGATCGCCCTCGCGCACCTCACGCTCCAGGAACCGGACGACGTCCGCCCGGTGCGGGAGGTAGACGACACGCTTCCCCGGGGCGGCGAGGGCGACGCCGCGGACCACGAGCTTCCCCGTCACCCCGGGGATCGGGTCCTGCTCCGCCCCGTAGACGTCCGTCACGACGACCACGTCCGCCTCGACGAGGCTCTCGCCCAGCTCCCGCCACAGCGCCTGGGTGCGCGCGTACCGGTGGGGCTGGAACACGGCGATGAGCCGTCGCGGGCGGGTCCGCCTGGCCACCTCGAGGGTGACGGCGATCTCCGTCGGCACGTGGCCATAGTCGTCGTAGAACGCGGCGCCCCGGGCGGTGCCCCGCAGCTCGAACCGTCGGTGGACCCCGCTGAACCCCGAGAGGGCCTCCGCCGCGACGGCGGGCGGCACGCCGAGGGCGCGCGCCGTCGCGATCGCCGCGGCCGCGTTCCGGAGCATGTGCGCGCCGTCCACCCGCAGCCGGACCTCCACCGCCTCGTCCTCGAGCCGGAGGATGCCGCGCGCGCCGGCCGGCGAGAGCTCCTTCACCTCCACGCGCACCGAGGCCCGCGGGTCGGTCCCGTACCAGACCGTCTCCGCTCGGGTGCCCTCCAGGGCGCGCACCGCCCCGGGATCGTCGAGGCACGCGACGACGAGGCGGCACCGGTCGGCGAACGCCCCGAAGGCGGCCTCGATCTCCTCGCGACCGCCGCGGTAGAAGTCCACGTGGTCCACCTCGACGTTCGTCACGATCCCGATGTCCGGCCGCAGGAGCAGGAACGTGCCGTCGCTCTCGTCCGCCTCGGTGACGAACGCGCCGCCCGACCCCGAGCGCGCGCCGCTGCCGGTCTCGTTCGGCTCGCCGCCGACGAGGTAGCTCGGATCGAGCCCCGCCCGCTCCAGCACGAGGGCCACCATCGAGGTCGTGGTGGTCTTTCCGTGGGTCCCCGAGACGGCGACGCAGCGGGACCCCGCGGCGAGGGCGGCGAGCGCCTGGGCCCGGGTCCAGATCAAGATCCCTCGGCGGCGGGCCTCGGCGAGCTCCGGGTTCGCGTCGCGGATCGCCGCCGAGACGACGAGCGCGTCGGGGTCCCCGACCTGCTCGGCCGCGTGACCGACGTGGACCCGCGCCCCGAGCCGCTCCAGCTCGCGGAGGCCCGACGAGTCCTTCAGGTCCGAGCCCGAAACCTCGATCCCACGGGCCATGAAGAGCTTGGCCAGGTTCCGCATCCCCGCGCCGCCGATGCCGACGAGGTGCAGCCGTCGCACCCCCTGGAGGGAGGGCACCGGCAGCGTCGGCGCGCTGCCCGGCGGGGGCACGTAGGGACGCCTCATCGGGCGCCTCCCGCGGCGAGCACCTCCCGCGCGAGCGCCTCGGCCGCGTCGAGCCGCGCGACGGCGCGCATCGCCCGCGCCATCGCCGCCATCCGCCCGGGGTCCTCGAGGAGCTCCGCCACGGCGCTCGCGAGGCGCTCCCCGGTGAGCGCGGCGTCGGGCACGACCACCGCACCCCCGGCGCGCTCGAGGGCCCGCGCGTTCGCCTCCTGGTGGGCGGCGGTGGCGTACGGGTAGGGCACGAGCACGGCCGGGATCCCGCACGCCGCGAGCTCGGCGCACGTGCTCGCCCCGGCCCGGGCCACCGCCACGTCCGCCGCGGCGTAGGCGAGCTCGATCCGCTCGAGGAACCCCACCACCCGGACCCCCGGGCGATCACCGACCGCCGCGGCAACGGCCCGCTCGTGGGCGGGTCCGGCGAGGACCAGGACCTGCGCGTCGCCCCGCTCGGCGAGCCGCGGGGCGGCCTGGATCGCCGCCTCGTTCAGCCGTCGCGCCCCCTGGCTCCCCCCCACGATCAACACCGTCCGCATCCCCGGCTCGAGGTCGAGCTCCGCCCGCGCCTCCTCGGCGAGCCGCTCCGGGTCCTGAGCCGCCGCGAGCACGCGCGCCCGCACCGGGACGCCCGTGACGACGGTCCGGCGCCGGCGCGGCAGGCGGGCGCGGGCCTCCTCGAAGGAGAGGCAGACCACCCTCGCCGAGCGCGCGAGCGCCCGGTTCGCCAGGCCCGGCACCGCGTTCTGCTCGTGGAGCACGAGCGGACGGCGGAGCAGCAGGGCCGCGATGCCCACCGGGAGGCTGACGTAGCCCCCCATCCCCACCACCACGTCCGCCTCCCGCACGATGCCTCGGGCGGCCCCGACCGCGCGGACGGCGGCGAGGGGCGCTCGGAGGGCCGCGGCCGAGACCTCCCGCGGGAACGGCCGCGCCGGGATCGTCGTGAACGGGTACCCGGCGGCCGGCACGAGCCGCGCCTCCTGCCCCGAGGCCGTGCCGACGAAGGCGACCCGCACCCCGGGCTCGGCCGCCAGGCGCTCGGCGAGCGCGAGCGCCGGGAACACGTGCCCCGCGGTGCCCCCGCCCGCGATGAGCACCCTCACCGCCCCCCGCCTCCGGCCTCCTCGGACACCGCCACCCGCGCGATGCTCCACAGGACGCCCACCCCGGCGAGGGAGACCACGAGGGCCGAACCCCCGTAGGAGAGGAAGGGCAGCGGCACGCCGGTGATCGGCAGCAGGCCGGTGACGGCGCCGAGGTTCACGATCGTCTGGAGCCCGAGCCACCCGACGATCCCGGCGGCGAGGAGACGACCGAAGACGTCGGGGGCGTGGGCCGCCACGCGGACGCCCGCGAAGACGAGCGTGGCGAAGGCGGCGAGGACCGCCACCTCCCCTACGAGCCCGAGCTCCTCCCCGAGGATGGAGAAGATGAAGTCGGTGTGGGCGTTCGGCACGTAGAGCCACTTCTGGCGGCTCGCCCCGAGCCCCACGCCCCACCATCCGCCGGATCCCAGCGCGATGAGGGACTGCACGAGCTGGTACCCCGTGTTCGTCGCGTCCCCCCACGGATCGAGGAACGCGAGGAAGCGGCTCCGACGGTAGTCGGCGCTGAAGATGAGCGCCATCCCCACGACGAGGCCCACGAGCCCCGACACCGCGAGGTACCGCAGCCGCACCCCCGCCGCGAAGAGCATGACGAACACGGCGCCCGTGATGATCACGGTCGTCCCGAGGTCGGGCTGGAGCATCACGAGGCCGCCGATCCCGAGGACGACGGGCAGGAGCGGCAGCGCGAGGTGCTCCACGAGGTGCAGGCGCCCCCACTTGCGCTCGAGCACCACCGCCGTGAACGCCACCACCGCGAGCTTCGCGAGCTCCGAGGGCTGGACCGTGACGGGCCCGAAGCTCAGCCAGCGCGAGGAGCCGTACGCGGCCACCCCCGCCGCGGGGTGCAGCACCGCCACGAGCAGCGCGATCGTGACGAGGAGCAGGATCCCGCCGAGCCGCCGCCAGGCCCGGTAGGGGATCCGCGAGCACGCGAGGAGCGCCCCCGCCCCCGCGAGCGCGTAGAGGGCCTGGCGCTGGAAGTACCGGAAGGGGTCGCCGAACCGCGCCGAGGCCGAGACCGAGCTCGCCGAGAGCACCATGACGAGGCCGAGCACGACGAGGGCGATCGTGGACCCGAGCAGCAGGACCGACGTGCGACGGGCCGCCGCCGCCCGCGCCGCGCTCGCGCCCGTCCGTCGGCGCCGTGGCGGGACCTCGTCCGGGCGCACGACGCGCAGGTGCCGGCGACGCCGGACCGGCTCCCCCGTGGGCGCGCTACCCGCCCGCACGGGCCACCTCCTCGCACAGCGCCCGGGCGGCCGCCGCGAAGCGCTCCCCCCGCTCGACGTAGTCCCGGAACATGTCCCAGCTCGCGCAGGCCGGGGCGAGGAGCACGGTCCCCTCCGGCGGGGCCATGGCGTGGGCGAGGCGCACCGCCTCCTCGATCGAGCCCGCCCTGCGCACCGGCACGCGACCCTGGAACACCGAGACCACCTCGTCGGCGGCCTCTCCCAGGGCCACGACGCCGGCGAGGGCCGGTGCCGCCGACCCGAGGGGCGCGAGGTCCACGCCCTTGGCCATCCCCCCGGCGATGAGCACGACGTCCCGGCGCCCCCGCAGCGCGTGCAGCGCCGCGTGCACGTTCGTCGCCTTCGAGTCGTCCACGAAGCGGACGCCGCCGATCCGGGCGACCTCCTCCCCGCGGTGCGGCAGGGGCTCCACGCCCGCCATCCCGGCGGCGATCGCGACCGGATCCAGCCCGAAGGCCAGGGCGGCCGCGGCCGCCGCGGCGCAGTCCGCGGCGAAGCCCGCCGAGCTCCCGCGGGGACGCCCGAGCTCGACCGCGCCCCCCTCAAGGCGGGCGACGACGACGCCGTCCTCCACCCCGACCTCCGCCGGTCCCGGCGGGCCCGTGCGGAACCAGGCCAGCCGACACCGGGCGCCGCGGGAGATCGCCGCGGCCGCCTCGTCCTCGGCGTTGCCGACGTGCACCTCCGGGCCCTCCTGGAGCGCGAACACCCGCGCCTTCGCCGCCCCGTACGCCTCGAACGACCCGTGCCAGTCCAGGTGGTCCGGGGCGAGGTTCAGGAGCACCGAGACGCGCGGTCGCAGGGCGTGGTGGAAGCGCAGCTGGAACGAGGAGGCCTCGACGGCGAGCGCGTCGTGCCCCTCGCGCGCGGCCACGGCGAAGGGGTGGCCGATGTTCCCGCACGCCACGGCGTCGAGCCCCGCGGCGGCGAGCATGGCCGCCACGAGCCGCGTCGTCGTCGTCTTCCCGTTCGTCCCGGTGATCGCCACGTACGGCGCCCCGCAGAGCTCCGCCCCCACGTCGAGCTCGCTCCAGATCTCGACACCCCGCTCGCGGGCCCACGTGAGCACGGGCGAGGCGTCCGGGACGCCGGGGCTCGGCACCACCGCGTCCACGCCCTCCAGGTGCGCCGGCTCGTGCCCCCCGAGGCGCACGTCCACCCCCAGGGCGACGAGCTCCTCGGCCCCGGGGACCTCGGCCCGCGCCTCGCTCACCCGCACCGCGGCGCCCTCCTCCGCGAGGACCCCGGCCACGGCGCGGCCGGCCACGCCGAGCCCGACCACGAGGAAGCGCCGACCCTCGAACGCGCCGCTCACCCGAGCCCACCCCGCGCGATGAAGTCGTAGTAGAACAGCCCGAGCCCCACCGCCACCCAGATCCCCGCGATGATCCAGAACCGCACGATCACCGTGAACTCGGGCCAGCCAGCGAGCTCGAAGTGGTGGTGGATCGGGGACATGCGGAACACGCGACGCCCGAAGCCCCGGAAGGCGATCACCTGGACGATGACCGAGGCGGTCTCGATCACGAACAGCCCCCCGAGCACGACGAGGAGGAGCTGGGTCCGCGTGGCGATCGCGAGGGCCCCCATGAGCCCACCGAGGGCGAGCGCCCCGGTGTCCCCCATGAAGATGCGCGCGGGCGCCGCGTTCCACCACAGGAACCCGGCCGTGGCCCCCGCCGCCGCCCCGGCCACCACCGCGAGATCGAGCGCCTCGTCGAGGCCGATCGGGTAGCAGACCCCCGGGGGCCAGGTGGTGCAGGGGTGGCGGAACTGCCAGAACGCGATGAACACGTAGGCGGAGAACACGAAGATCGAGGACCCCGAGGCGAGACCGTCGAGACCGTCGGTGAGGTTCACCGCGTTCGACGAGGAGGCGAGGATCACGAAGACCCACGCGACGAAGAGCGCGCCGAGCTCGATGTGGGTCTCCCGCACCACCGCGAGCACGCCCGGGACGTCGGCGAGCCGCGTCGCGGCGAGGGCGAAGAGCACGGCCACCACCGCCTGGCCGAGCACCTTGCCCGTCTTCGACAGGCCCAGGGAGCGCTGACGGCGCACCTTCAGCAGGTCGTCGAGGAACCCGACGAGGCCGAGCCCGAGGCCGGCCCCGAGCACGGCGACCCCGATCGCGCTCACGCCCCCGAGCACGAGGTGGGCGACGAGGTAGCCGGCGAGGATCCCGGCGAGGATCACGATCCCGCCCATCGTGGGCGTCCCCATCTTCTCCAGGTGCGTGTGGGGCCCGTCCTCGCGGATCCGCTGCCCCCACCCCCACGCGCGGAAGGCCCGGATCGCGAGGGGCGTCCCGAGGAGCGTCACGAGCAGCCCCACGGCCGCGGCCGCGAGGATCCCCCTCACCGCAGCGCCTCCGCCACCGCCTCGAGGCCGACCACGCGCGAGCCCTTCACGAGCACGACGTCGCCCGTCCGGAGCCAGCCGTGCAGCGCCTCGACGGCCTCCCCCGGTCCGTCCACCGCCACCGCCGCATCCGGCTCCATCCCCTCGCGGAGGGCGGCCCGGTGGATCGCTCGGGCCGGCTCCCCCACCGTGACGAGCCGGTCCACGCCGATCCGCACCACGAGCTCGCCGAGGCGCTCGTGCTCCTCGAGGGAGATCGGGCCGAGCTCGGCCATGTGGCCGAGGACGGCGACGAGGCGCCCTTCGCGCGCCATCCAGCGCGCCGCCTTCAGCGCGGCCGCCATGGACTCGGGGTTCGCGTTGTACGCGTCGTTCACCACGCGGACGCCCTGGGCCGTCGTGAACGTCTCCATCCGCCAGGCGGAGATCCTCGCCCCCTTCAGCGCGGCCGCGCTCTCGGCGGGCGTGACCCCCAGGGCGACCCCGACGGCCGCCGCGGCGAGGGCGTTGCCCACCATGTGTTCCCCGGGTACCGCGAGCTCCACGGGCTCCCGCTCGCCCGCCGCGACGAGGGTGAACCGCGCCCGCCCCTCCTCGTCGAGCCACACGTCCTCGGCGCGGACGTCGGCCTCGGGGGAGCGCCCGAACCACAGCACCCGCGCCGCGGTCCGCTCCGCGTAGGACCGGACCACCTCGTCGTCGGCGTTGAGGACCGCGAGCCCCTCGGGCTCGAGCGCCTCGACCGGCTCGGCCGAGGCCTCCACGATCGCCTCCCACGAGCCGAAAACCTCGAGGTGCGCGACCCCGACGTTCGTCACGACCACGATCTGGGGCCGGGCGACCTCGCACAGCAGCGCCACGTCGCCCACGTGCCGCGCCCCCATCTCCGCCACGATCACCTCGGCGTCGGGCGGTGCGCCGAGGATGGTCACGGGCAGGCCCACCTCAGTGTTGAACGACGCGGGGCTCGCGTGGATGCGCAGGCGCGTGGCCAGCACGGCCGCGGCCATGTCCTTCGTCGAGGTCTTGCCGTTCGCCCCGGTGACCCCGACGACGCGCGTCGCCGGGCGCCGTCGGCGTTCGTCCCGCGCGAGCTCGAGGAGGGCCGCGCCCGTGTCCGGCACCACCACGCACGGCACCCCCTCGACCGGGCGGCGGACCAGGGCCGCGACGGCGCCGCGACGGGCCGCGTCCTCCACGAACGCGTGCCCGTCCACCCGCTCGCCGGGCAGGGCGACGAAGAGGGAGCCCGGCACGGCGCGGCGGCTGTCGGCCACGACGGAGCGGACGAGCACGTCCCGCCCGTGCAGCCGGCCGCCGATCGCCGACGCGAGCTCCGAGAGGTACCGGGGGATCACGGACCGCCTCCGAGGAGCCGCTCGATCTCCTCCCGGGCCACGGACCGGTCGTCGAAGGCGATCGTGCGGTCGGCGAACTCCTGGTAGGTCTCGTGGCCCTTGCCCGCGATCACGACGACGTCGCCCTCCCCCGCCTCCCGGACCGCCCGGGCGATCGCGGCCCGTCGATCGGGCTCCACGAGGTAGGGCGCGCCCCCCTCGCGCGCGCCCGCCTCGATCTCCGCGATGATCGCGAGCGGGTCCTCGCTGCGGGGGTTGTCGCTCGTCACGATGGCGAGATCCGCGAGGCTCGTCGCGACGCGGCCCATGAGCGGGCGCTTGCCGCGGTCCCGATCCCCGCCGCAGCCGAAGACCACGATCACCCGACCGTTCGCGAGCGGCCGCGCCGCCCGGAGCACGTTCTCCAGCCCGTGGGGCGTGTGCGCGTAGTCCACGAGGACGAGGAACGGCTGACCCGCCTCCACGGTCTCCACCCGCCCGGGCACGACCTCGAGGGCCTCGATGCCGCGGGCGATGGCCTCGTCCCCGATCCCGAGCTCGCGGGCGGCGGCCACGGCGGCGAGACAGTTCTCCACGTTGAAGCCCCCGCGCAGCCGCGATCGGACCTCCAGCTCCCCGACGCGGAAGGCGATCCCCGCCGGGGTGATCCGCACGTCCGTGGCCCGGACGTCGGCGCCCGGCCCGAGGCCGTAGGTCACCGTCGGCAGGCCGCGGGCCGCGAGCGCCCGACCCTGGGGGCTGTCGTGGTTCACCACCGCCCGCTCGGACAGCTCCGGCGTGAACAGCCTCGCCTTCGCCTCGAGGTACCGCTCCATCGAGCCGTGGTAGTCGAGGTGGTCCTGGGAGAGGTTCGTGAAGACCGCCACCTCGAACCGCGTCCCGTCCACCCGCCGTTGATCGAGCCCGTGGGACGAGACCTCCATGGCCACCGCCTCGACGCCGGCGTCGGCCATCTCCGCGAGCATGCGCTGCAGGTCCGGCGCCTCCGGCGTGGTCCGCGGGTACGGCACCGGCCGGTCGCCGATCCACACCCCGGTGGTGCCGACGACGCCGGGGCGAGCGCCGTGGGCCCGGAAGATCGAGGCGAGCAGGAAGGTGGTCGTGGTCTTGCCGTTCGTGCCGGTCACCCCGACCACGCGCATCCGCCGCGAGGGGTGGCCGTACAGGGCCGCCGCGACCGGCCCGAGGACGTCCCGGACCCGGCCCACGCGGACCTGCGGCACGGGGACCGGGAGGAACCGCTCGACGAGCAGCGCCGCGGCCCCCCTGCGCACGGCCTCGGCCGCGAAGTCGTGCCCGTCCGCCCGCGCCCCCGGGACGCAGGCGAACAGGTCCCCGGGGCGTACCTCGTCGGAGCGGTACGAGATCCCGGCGACGCGCACGGAGGGATCCCCGCGGACCTGCGCGCGGGGCACGTCCGCGAGGAGCTCGCTCAGGGCGCGGGCCAGCTGGGGAGGGACCACGACCTCCGAGCCTACCGTCTCGCCGATCGCGCTCGGGGTCACGGGACGGCCCTCGCGGACGGCGGCGGCGGGAGCGGACGCCCGGGCTCGATCCCCAGGCGCGCGATCGCCGCCCGGGCGACCTCCTGGAACAGGGGCGCCGCGGCGATCCCGCCGTAGCCGGTCGCGGGGCGGTCCAGGATCGCGGCGACCACGACCCGGGGGTCCGAGGCGGGCAGGAACCCGATGAAGGAGGCGATGTAGCGGCCGGTGAGGTACCCGTCCCCGTCGGGCGCGGGGATCCGAGCCGTCCCGGTCTTGCCCGCCACCTGGTAGCCGGGCACCATCGCGTTCGTGCCCGTGCCGTCCTCGACCGCGTGGGCGAGCATCCGGGTGAGGACCTCGGCGGTCCCGGGCGAGATCGCCCGGCGCGTGCGGGCGGACGGCGCGGGCTCGAACCCGCCGCTGGGATCCCGGATACCCCGCACGAGCCGGGGCTGGATCCACCGCCCGTCGTTCGCGATCGCCGCGTACACCGCGGTCATCTGCAGGGGCGTCGCCGCCACGCCCTGGCCGTAGGAGATCGTGGCGAGGGTCGAGCCCGTCCACTCGTACAGGGGCGGCACGATCCCCGGGGACTCGCCGGGGAAGCCCACGCCCGTCGGCCGGCCGAGCCCGAACCGGTCCAGGTACGCCGCCATCGCCGTGGCGCCGAGCCGGTCGGCCACGAGGACCGAGCCGATGTTGCTCGACTCGGCGATGATGTCCCCGAGGGTCATCGGCAGCACGCCGTGGGGATGGGCGTCGTGGATCGTGTATCCCCCGACCCGGAGCTTCCACGGCACCTGGAAGACCTGCCGCAGACCCACGGCCCCGCGGTCGATGGCCGCGGCCGCGGTGATGACCTTGTTCGTGGACCCCGGCTCGAACGCGTCGGTCACCGCGCGGTTGCGGTACGTGTCCATGGGCGCGCTCGTGAAGTCGTTCGGGTCGAACCACGGGCAGGTGGCCATGGCGAGCACATCCCCCGTCCGGACGTCCATGACGATGACCGTCCCACCGCGGGCTCGGTTCAGGCGCACGTGCTCCTCGAGGGCGCGCTGGGCCTGGTACTGGAGCTCCCGGTCGATCGTGGTCACGACCGTCGCGCCCGGAACCGGCGGGCGCTCCACGGCCACGCCCCCCGCGATGGGCTGCCCCAGGGGGTCGATCTCCTGGGTGCGCTCCCCGGGCGTGCCGGCGAGCTCGTCCTCGTAACGGAGCTCGAGGCCGGCGAGGCCCACCCCGTCCACCCCCACGAACCCCAGGACCTGCGGCGCGAGGGGTCCCGCGGGGTAGGACCGGCGGCTGCTCGGCAACAGGCCGATCCCTGGCAGCCCGAGCGCGGCGATCCGCTCCGCGAGCTCCAGGTCCACCTGCCGCGCGAGGTACACGAAGGAGGTGTCCTCCCTCAGCAGGCCGGCGAGCTCCGCGCGGTCCCGGTCGAGGAGCCGCGCGAGCGTGGCGGCCGTCCCCCACGGGTCGCGCACGTAGCGCGGGTCCGCGTAGACGTCCCGCGCCTCCAGCGAGATCGCCAGGGGCTCCCCGTTGCGGTCCACGATCGCCCCCCGCGTGGCCGGGAGCTCCACCGTGCGCAGCCGCTGCTCCAGCGCGAGCTGCCGGAGCGAGGCGGCCTGGCTCACCTGCAGGACCGTGAGGCGCGCGAAGATCGCCCCCAGGGCGAGGAGCATCCCGAGGAGCAGCGCGACGAGGCGCCCGAGGGGGGGTCGCCTCACGGTCCACCTCCCCCGAGGTCCGCGACCCCGGCCGGAGCCGCCTGGTCCCCGCCGAACGGGTGGAGGGGTCGGATGTCGTCGGGGAGACGCATGCCGTTGCGGCGAGCCCAGGTGGCGATCCGGCCGGGGGCGGACAGCTCGGCCCGCTCGTGCACGAGCTCGCGGTGCTCGATGGCGAGCGCCTCGATCCGGCGCTGCGCCTCCTCGAGCCGCATCGAGCCCTGTGCGAGCAGGGCGTTCAGGCCGGCGATCCCGATCAGCATCGGTCCGAGCAGGATCGCGGCGGCGATCACGAACCCGACGTGGTGCCTTCGGCGCGGGCGCGCCGCCGGCGGGGCGACGCGCGGGGCCTTCCTCGGCGCCGTGCGACGACGCGGCGGTCGCCCCGCAGGCGGCCGAGCCGGCTCCTGCCACGCGGGATGAAGTTCGGCCGGGAGGCTCATGCCGCCTCCGCGAGCCGCTCGGCCGCCCGGAGCTTCGCGCTGCGGGCGCGCGGGTTCCGCGCGCGCTCGGCCTCCGAGGGGCGACGCGGCGTCCGCGTGAGCACGCGCAGCGCGGGCGACCCCGCGAAGAACCGCTTCACGATGCGGTCCTCGAGGGAGTGGTAGGAGATCACGACGACCCGGCCCCCCGGCGCGAGCAGCCCCGCGACGAGCGGCAGGGACGTCTCGAGCTCCTCGAGCTCCCGGTTCACCGCGATGCGCAGGGCCTGGAAGGTCCGCCGCGCGGGGTGCCGGCCCCCCCGCCGCGCCCCCAGGGCGCCCGCGACGATCCGGGCGAGCTCCTCCGTGGTGGTGATGGGCGCCCGGCGGCGGGCCCGGACGATCGCCGCCGCCACCCGCCGGGCCCGGGGCTCCTCACCGTAGGTGGCGATGATCCGCGCGAGCTCCGCCTCCGGCGCCTCGTTCACGAGGTCCGCCGCGGTGGGGCCCTCGCGCTCCATCCGCATGTCCAGGGGTCCCGGGATCCGGTAGCCGAAGCCCCGCTCCGCCCGGTCGAGCTGCATCGAGCTCACGCCGAGGTCGTAGAGGGCGCCGTCGAACCCCTCGCGCACCGGGGGCGCCGAGAAGCGGGCGAGGATCGCGGCGAACCGGTCCCCGAACCGCGCGAGCCGGGCCCGCGCCTCCCGCACCGCCTCCGGGTCCCGGTCGATCCCGAGCACCCGCGCCACGCCCGCCTCGAGCAGGGCCTCGGCGTGGCCACCCGCCCCCAGGGTGAGGTCCACCACGAGGCGACGGCCGCCGAGCAGCTCCACCACCTCGGCCACCATGACCGGCTCGTGCGGCGCCCGGGCCACCGCCTCACCCCCGCACCGCGGTCGCGCCGAGGATGCAGACGAGGATGGCGGCCGCGACGACGGCGAGCAGGACGAGGCTCTGGCGCAGCTCGCGCTCGATGGGCTCCCTCACAGCGACCCCCGCGAGCCCGGCTGCAGGGTCCCGGCGAGGTAGGCCCCACCGTGGGTCTGCTCGTAGCGCTCGTGCGCGTCGCGATCCCAGATCTCCATCCGATCCATCACGCCCAGCACGACGACCTCCCGACCGATCCCGACCTCCTGACGCAGCCGCTGCGGGATGAGCAGCCGTCCCTGCGCGTCGAGCTCCACGGCCTCGGCCTTCCCGAAGAACACCCGCGCGTAGGCGCGCCCCTGCGGATCGGAGAGGGGGAGGCGGCGGACCTCCTCGCTGCGGGCCTCCCACTCGGCCCTGGGGAAGCAGAAGAGGCACCCGTCCTGCCCCAGGGTGAGCACCGCGCCCTCGGCGAAGGCCTCACGGAACCGCGCGGGCAGGCTGACGCGCCCCTTCGGGTCGAGCTGGTACCGGTGCGTGCCGAGCAGCTCGGTCACGCCACGCCTCCTCCCCCTCTCCTCCACTGCGTGCCACTTATCCTCCACAGATCCTCCACCGTGTCAAGGGCACACGGTGAAGTTCCGTCAACGACGGTGAAGAACCGTTAGCTGCTGTGGCGCGGGGGCCTCGGGCCCCGGGGGATCAGCGGGAGCGAGCGAGGAACGGCTCCCACTCGGGCTCGAGGCGCCCGAGGGAGAGGAGGAACCCGTCAGCGGGGGCCGTGGGACGGCGGGCCAGGCGCAGCCCGGCGTCCTCCGGGCGGCGGTTCTCCTTCTTCGCGTTGCACCGTCGGCAGGCGGCGACCACGTTCTCCCACGTGTGCTCCCCGCCCTTGGAGCGGGGGATCACGTGGTCCAGGTTCTCCGCCGGCGCGCCGCAGTACTGACAGGTCCAGTCGTCGCGGGCGAACACGGCCCGCCGCGTGAGCGGCGCCTGCGCCCGGTAGGGCACGTGGACGAAGTACCGGAGCCGCACGACCGAGGGCGCCTCGATGGCCATCCGCTCGGACCGGAAGACCACGCCGTTCGTGGCGAGGACCTCCGCCTTGTCCTTGAGGACGAGCACCACCGCCCTCCGCGCCGAGACGACCGCGAGAGGCTGGTGGGACGCGTTGAGGACGAGCGCCCTTCCCATGGCGGACGCAGCGAGTCTAGCGCACGCGGGATCCACCCCCGAGGGTGCTTGCATGGGGCCCCGCCGGGTTGTTCAATCCGCCGGAAGGCGACGGTTCCCAGCCCGAGTAGGACGCCTGGAAAGCGAAAAGGGGCCGCGCGGGGCGTCCAGCAGCTCCACTGGGGCCGTCGCCTTCCCATCTCGGGAGCCGCGCCGAGGGAACCCTCGGCGGGCCCCGGCGGTCGAACCCCGGAGCCGGGCGGCGGGGCGACCGTTCGCACCGTCGCGGCTAAGATGGGTTCGCGCGCGCGGAACCGGAGGTGGGTGGCGGCGTGCAGGCATCCGAACCGAGCCTGGACCGAGGGGGCTTCGCCGCGCGGTTCCGCGCGATCGAGGAGAACGTCGAGCGCGTCGTCCAGGGCAAGCAGCGCGAGATCCGCCTCGCCCTCGCCGCGCTCATCGCCGAGGGCCACATCCTCATCGAGGACGTGCCGGGCGTGGGCAAGACGATGCTCGCGAAGGCCATCGCCCGGTCCATCGACTGCTCGTTCCGGCGCATCCAGTTCACGCCGGACCTGCTGCCCACCGACATCACCGGCGTGAACGTGTTCAACCAGGAGCGGGGCGACTTCGAGTTCAAGCCCGGCGCGATCTTCGCCAACATCGTGCTCGGGGACGAGATCAACCGGGCGAGCCCGAAGACCCAGGCCGCGCTCCTCGAGTGCATGGAGGAGCGCCAGGTCACCATCGACACCGAGACCTACCAGCTCGCGGTGCCCTTCATGGTCATCGCCACCCAGAACCCCATCGAGCACGAGGGCACGTACCCGCTTCCCGAGGCCCAGCTCGACCGGTTCATGATGCGGATCTCCCTCGGCTACCCATCGACCGAGACCGAGCTCGAGATCCTCGCCACCCACGGGGTCCGCTCCACGCTCCCGGACATCGGCCCGGTGACCGACGCCCTGGAGGTGCGCGCGATGATCGAGCGGGCGCGGGAGATCCACGTCTCGGCCGACGTCCGCCGCTACATCGTGGACCTCGTCGAGGCCACCAGGCGCCACCCGGACCTGTACCTCGGGGCGAGCCCCCGGGCCTCGCTCATGCTGCTCCGCGCGGGGCGGGTCCTCGCCGCCGCCGACGGCCGCGACTTCGTGATCCCCGACGACGTGAAGGGGCTCGCGATCCCCGTGCTCTCGCACCGGGTGATCTGCACGGCCGACGCCGCCATGGCCGGCAAGACCTCGCCCATGGTCCTGGAGGAGCTCCTGCGCGAGGTCCCGGTCCCGGTCGCGAGGGGCTGAGGTGCCCACCGGCCGCGCGTACCTCGTCCTCGCCGCCGGGTTCGGGCTCTGGGTCCTCGCGCGCGCCACCGGCTCCCCCACCGTGCACATGCTCGCCGTGGCGCTGCTCGTCCTGCCCGTCGCGGCCGCGATCCTCGTCGCGCGGCGCCGTCCCCGGGTGCGCATCCGGCGTCGGCTCTCCGAGGCCCGGGTCCGGCCGGGTCAGCGGGTGACCGTCGAGCTCCTCGTGGAGGACCTCTCCCCGGTCCCCGGCCACCTCCTCCTCCTCGAGGACCGCCTGCCGCCCGCCCTCGGCCGATCCGCGCGGCTCGTCCTCGCGGGGCTGCGGCCCCGCGCGACGGAGCGCGCCTCCTACCTCCTCGTCCCGCAGCGCCGGGGTCGGTACGCCCTCGGGCCGGTCACGGTCCAGCTCACCGACCCCTTCGCCCTGGCCCGCGTCGGGCTCGAGCTCGACGAGCGCGAGGAGCTCGTCGTCACCCCCGAGGTGGAGGACCTCGCGGGCGGAGCCGACACGCCCTTCGGCATCGCCGCCGGGGCCGTGGCCTCGCGCCGGCCGCTCCGCCTGGGCGACGAGTTCTACACGATGCGCCCCTACACCGAGGGGGACGACCTGCGTCGGATCCACTGGCCGAGCGTCGCCCGCACCGGCGAGCTCATGATCCGGCAGGACGAGTCGGCCCGCCGATCCACCGCCGCCCTGTACCTCGACACCCGGGAGTCGGCCCTCGGGCGCGCCCACAGCCCGGCCTTCGAGCGCGCGGTCTCGGCCGCGGCCTCGGTCGGGGTGCTCCTGCTCCGCAGCGGCTTCACCCTCCACCTGGCCACCGGGCAGCTGCCGCCGCGGCGCGTGGGCGAGGCGCACCTCCTCGACGCGCTCGCCGGGATCGCCCACCACCCATCCCGCACCCTGTCCTCCGGGCTGGGGCGCCTGCGCCTCGTGGCGGCGGGGGACGCCACGCTCGTCGTCGTCACCACGACCCTCGGGGTCGCCGAGCTCGCCGCCCTCGTGCAGGTCGGCGCGCTCTTCGGACCCCGGCTCGCCGTGCTCGTGCACCCCGCCGACCCCGACCGAGCGCCCGGGCCGCACCGCGCGGAGCTCGAGGGCCGCGCCACCGCCGCGGCCCGCTCCCTCGCCCGGGCCGGGTGGGCGGTCGTCGTGGTCCCGCCCTCCGGGAGGTTGGCCGAACGATGGCCGAGGACGCGTCCGCTCGCCTCCGTGGGCTAGGTCCGCCGGCGGCCGCCGCGGGCCTCGCCGTCGCGACGGCCCTCGCCTTCGGGCGCGTCTTCGTGGGGCGCGGCCCCACGGCTCGCCTCCTCGCCGCGGCCCTGCTCGCGGTGGCCGTTGGGTGGGCGACGGAGCGACGCGGCCTGCTCCTCGCGACCCTGGCGAGCGCCATCGGCCTGCTCTTCGCCCTCACCTGGCTCGTGCTCCCCCAGACCGCGTGGTACGGGCTCCCGTCGATCCGGACCCTCCGAGCGATGGAGCGCTGCCTCGCCGTGGTCGGGCAGCAGACCCGGACCCAGGTCTCCCCCGCGCCGCCCTTCCCCCCGCTCCTCGCCGCGGCCGTCACCGCGATCTGGGGCGCCTCCTCCTCGGCCCACACCCTCCTCGCCCGCGCGAGCAGCCCCATGCTCGCCCTCCTGCCCCCGGCGGCCCTCGTGGCCTTCGCGGACCTCGTCCTCGAGGACGGCGTCCGACCCGGCTACGCGGCGCTGCTCGTCCTCGCCGCCCTCGGCGTCGCCCTCGCCGACGGCCTGCGGCGGATCCGCCGGTACGGGCCGCTGTGGACCGGGCGGAGGACCCTCGCGCGCGGCGGGGTGGGGCGAGGGGTGCGGCGCGTCGGGCTCGCGGGGCTCCTCGCCGCCCTCCTCGTCCCGAGCCTCCTGCCCGGGTTCCGCGACGAGCCCCTCGTGGACCTCGCGAGCGCCGGCGGCGGCACGGTGCGCCTGGACCCCTTCGTCTCGATCCACGCCTCCCTCTCGCGGGACCGGCCGGTGCCGCTGTTCCGCGTGACGACCACGGAGGGCGGCGCCTACTGGCGCGTCGTGGCCCTCGACGTCTTCGACGGGCAGACCTGGCGCATGGGCGACCCGAGCCTCTCCCGGGCGGTCCTCTACCCGAGCCCCGCGCGCCTGCCCACGCAGGCGCCCCCGAGCGCCCCGCCGTTCCGGCAGCGCTTCGAGATCCTGGAGGACCTCGGCGACCGGTACCTCCCCATGGCCCACCCGCCGGAGGCGATCGACCTCGAGGAGGGGGGCAGCGTCCGGTTCGACCCCGACCTCGGCGTCGCCCAGGCGCCCGACCCGCTCGAGGCGGGCGACCGGTACGTGGTGCTCTCCCGCCGCTTCGTCCCCACCCCCGAGCAGCTCGACGCGGTCCGCTTCGAGGAGCCCTCGGCCTACGGCCGGGCCACGTTCCTGCCGGCCGACCTCCCGCCGGAGGTCGCCGAGATCGCGCGCGAGTGGACCGCGGGGGAGCCCACACCCTACCGCCAGGTGCTCGCGATCGAGCGACGCCTGCGCGGCCCCGGCTTCACCTACTCCCAGGACGTGCGGCCCGTCGCCGACTCGCGGGCGATCGTGCGCTTCCTCACGCAGACGAGGACCGGGTTCTGCCAGCAGTTCTCGACCGCGATGGCCGTGCTCGTCCGCGCCCTCGGCTACCCGGCGCGCGTGGCGGTGGGCTACCGCACCGGCGAGCCCGACCGCGACGGCTTCGTCGTGAGCACCGACGACGCCCACAGCTGGGTCGAGGTGCTGTTCCCGGGGTACGGCTGGCTGCCCTTCGAGCCCACGCCGGGCCGGGCGAACCCCCTCGCCACCCCCGGCAGCTACCTCCTGCCCGAGGTCCCCCGGGGCGACGCGGACGGGGGCGACGCGGGCGCGGGAGCGACGGGCGGTGGCATCGAGGCCCTGCCCGGCGGGCTCCCGCCCCAGATCCGCAACGTCGAGTTCCTGGGCGGGCGGCGCTCCGGCCCCGTGGACCTGCCTCCCGACCTGGTCGCCCCCGCCCCGGAGCCAGGCTACGGGGTGCCCCTCGGCGTCCTCGCCCTGGGTCTCCTCATCGCCCTGGGGGCGACCCTCGTGCTGCTGCCCCTGGCCAAGGGCCTCCTGCGGGCCGCCTCGCTCCGGCGCCGGGGGCCGGCGTCGGCCCGCGTCCTCGCGGCGTACCGCGTCTTCGAGGGGGTCGCCGCCGACGTCGGTCTCGGCCGGGCGCCCGGCGAGACCGTGCTCGAGCATCGCGAGCGGCTCGCCCGGGCCGCCCCGTCCCTCGACGGCCACCTCGACGCCCTCGCCGCCTGGGCGGTCCGCGCCGCCTACGCCCCCGAGCCGCCCTCGACGGCCGAGGCCGAGGCCGCCGCGAGGGCCGCCCGGGAGGCGATCCGGACGCTCCGGCGCGAGGTCGGCCCCGCGCGCTCCCTGGCGGGCGCCTACCGGCCGGGCCGGTAGACCTTCCCCTCGGTGCCGGTCCGGGTGTGGGCGGCGGCCTCGCGGAGCGCCCGCAGGAACCGCTCCCGGTCCTCCCGGAACTGGCCGACCTTGGCGTCCACGCTGCTCGCGATCTCGTCGATCGCGACGAAGAAGGCCATCTGCCCCTCGCGCAGCGCGTCGAGGATCTCGCCGTCGCGCCGGCAGACCTTGAAGATGCTCTTGCCGTCGGTGACGAGCTTGACCTCGGAGAGGTGACGGTCGAGCGCGGCTCGACGGTTGAGGTAGTCCCAGGCTCGACGGATCCGCTGCAGCGACATCCCCCCGTCCAGCAGGGACTTCACCACCCGCAGGGCGACGAGGTCGCGGAAGGAGTACAGCCGGGCCACCCCGGGACGGCCGCCCGTGCCCCGGACCGATGGCTTCACGAGGCCGATCTGGTCCCAGTAGCGGAGCTGACGCGGGGTGCAGCCCGTGAACTTCGATGCCTGGTGTGCGGTGAAGCCCTCCATGGGACGCGCGCCCTCCGACGACTCGCCACCAACCTCAACCTCTCGCGCCCGTCACGCGGTCGAGGCGACGCTCGACGTGCGGTTGACGGTCACGCCCGGGGAAGCTGAGGCTGTTGTACTCCGGCCCCGGACCCCTGGCAACCGCGCAGGTAGGTTCGGGCACCGCGGAGGCCGTTCGAGCCCCGGTTCGTCAGGACCCCGCCGGCGGCCGCCGCAGGCGCCCCGACAGGCGCGCGAGGATCCCGGCGAGGGAGAAGCCCCCCTCCTCCTGCATGGCCCGGAGCTGGTCCAGCGTGAGCTGCTTCAGGTACCGGTAGACGAGGAGGGAGGCGGCGAGCATCACGCAGAAGCCCGCCGCTGCGATCCACAGCTCCACCGGGAAGAGCATGAGCAGCGCGAAGCCGACGAGGAAGGCGAGGGCCGCCCAGCGGATCTTCCTCGCGAGGTGCGCCGCGAGCGAGGTGCGGCTCACGGTCTCGACGAGCCGGGGATCCTCCTCGGCCAGGCGCTGCTCGATCTCGTCGAGGATGCGCTGCTCGTCGGGCGAAAGCGGCATCGGGCTCCTCCGGTCCTGCCACCTCGATTATAGGGAGGACCCCCCTGCGAACTGAAGGGGCGTCCTACGCGTCCCCCCGCCCTCCGGGTCGCCGGCGCTCGAGGAGCGAGGCGGGCAGGGCCGCGCCCCGACCGAACCGACGCTCGATCCGATCCAGGGCCCGCTCGACGTCCCGCCGGCGCTCCCCCCGGAGCAGGGCGAGCTGCTCCTGCCCCGCCGGGACGAGCCCCGTGGCCGCCACGCCGAGGAGCCGAACGCGGCGCCGGGCCCCGGGCAGACCCCGGTACAGCTCGGCGACGACGGCGTGGATCTCGGCCCCCACGTCGGTCGGCGTGGGCAGGGTCCGCGAGCGCGTGAGCGTGGTGAAGTTCGCGAGCCGCACCTTCAGCGTGACGGTGCGCGCGCGGTAGCCCTCCTCCCGCAGCCGCGCCGCCACCCGGTGGGAGAGCGCGAGCGCCTCGCGGAGCAGCTCCTCGGCGTCGTCCAGGTCGGTCTCGAAGGTCTCTTCGTGGCTGATGGACCTCGGCGGCTCGTAGGGGGTGACGGGCCGGTCGTCGCGTCCCAGGGCGAGCTCGCGCAGGTCCCGCGCGTGCTGCTCGCCGAGGAGGCGCTCGAGCACGCGGAGGGGGGCGCGCGCGAGGTCCCCGACGGTCCGCACCCCGATCCGCGCGAGGGTCTCGGCCGTGCGCTCCCCCACGCCCCACAGCGCCCGGACGGGCAGCGGCTCGAGGAACCCCTCGACCTCCCCGACGCGGACCACGAGCAGCCCGTCGGGCTTCGCCTGCTTCGACGCGAGCTTGGCCACGAGCTTGTTCGGCCCCACCCCCACCGAGCACCGCACGCCCACCTCGGCGGCCACCTCCCGGCGGATCTTCGCGGCGATCGCGGGCGGGTCGCCGAAGAGCAGGCCGGCGCCGGAGACGTCGAGGAAGGCCTCGTCGAGCGCGATGGTCTCCACGAGGGGGGTGACGGCGAGCAGGACCTCCCGGAAGCGGTTCGAGTGCGCCCGGTAGGCCTCGAAGTCGGGGGGCAGGAACACGGCGTCGGGGCACAGACGGCGGGCGCGCACGGCCGGCATCGCGTTGCGGATCCCGTACGCCCGCGCCTCGTAGGAGGCCGACATCACGACGCCCCGCGGGCCGGCGCCGCCGACGACCACGGGGCGCCCGGCGAGGGACGGATCCTTCAGGACCTCGACCGAGGCGTAGAAGGCGTCGAGGTCCACATGGAGGATCGGCTCGGCCGGACGCGGGTGGGGCACCGACCCCGAGCGTAGCCGGGCCGGCCCGGGGCTCACCATCCCGCCGACCCCCCGCTCGCGTGCCAGAGCTTCCGGGGGGCCCTCGCGGCCGGCGCGCCGCCGCCGGCCGCGAGGGCCTCGGCCAGGCGCCCCTCGCGCCGGGCCCGGTGGAGCGCGAGGAGGTCCCACACGTCCTCGGCGATCACGCTCACCCCCCGCACGCCGGTCCGTCGGACCTGCCCGAGGACGGCGAGCACCGGGGCGTGGAAGACGGTCCGGGCCACCCTCGGCTGGACGCTCTCGAAGACCGTGACGTCCACCGGTCCCGTGGCGTCGTCGAGGGTGAGGAAGACGATCCGCTGGCCGCTGCGGACCGCCGGGGTCTGCGAGGCGACCTTCACCCCCGCCACCATCACCCGCGCCCCCGCCCGCTGCCGCCACAGGTCCCGGGCGCGCACCACCCCGAGGTCCGCGAGCAGCGGCTCGAAGAAGCTCACGAGGTGCCGGGAGGCGTCGAGGCCGACGACCTCGAGCTCGGCCCGGACGCGCTCGGCGTCGGTGTAGCCGGGCAGGTCGAGCGCGAGCTGCTCGGGCGGCCCGGCGAGGTCGAGGGCGAGCTGCTCGCCCTCGCGCATCGGCTCCGCCGTCATCGCCACGTACAGCCGGTCCCGCCGGGTCCCGGCGCCGAGCGCGTCGAAGGCCCCGGCGTGGGCGAGCGCCTCGGCCACCGGTCGGGACACGCCGGTCCGACGCAGGAAGTCCCCCACGTCCCGGAACGGCCGCTCGGCGCGGGCCCGGAGGATCGAGGCGATCTCCGCCTCGGAGATGCCGCGCACGTCCTTCAGGCCGAGGCGGATCCCGTAGCGCGGGCGCGGCTCCCCGCCGAGGGGCTCGACGACGTACCCGGGCTCGCTGCGGTTCACGTCGAGGGGCAGGATCTCGATCCCGCGGCGGCGGGCGTCCTGGAGGATCAGGCGCCGCGGGTACATCCCGGGGTCGTGGGTGAGCACGCCGGCCAGGAAGTGCGCCGGGTGGTGGGCCTTCAGCCACGCCGAGCGGTAGGTGGGGACGGCGAAGGCCGCGGCGTGGGCCTTGCAGAACCCGAAGCTCGCGAAGCTCGCGAGCTCCTCCCAGATCCGCTCGGCGCGGGCGGCGGCGAGGCCCCGGGCCTCGGCGCGCGCGAGGAAGTCCGCCCGCAGCGCCGGGAGCCGCTCGGCGTCGTCGAGGTGACGGCGGATGCGATCGGCCTCCGCGAGGTCGTACCCGGCGATCGTCGCGAGCGTCCGCAGCACCTGCTCGTGGTACACGATCACGCCGAAGGTCTCGCCGAGGACCGGGCGCAGCGCGGGGTGGGCGTAGGTCGGGCGCTCCAGGCCGTGGCGACGACGCAGGTACGGGGCGACCATGTCCGACTTCACCGGACCCGGCCGGAACAGCGAGATCTCCACGATGAGGTCCTCGAACCGCTCGGGCTGGAGCTTCTGGAGCAGCTCGCGCTGGCCGGGCGACTCGATCTGGAAGCACCCGAGGGTGTCCGAGGAGCGGATGAGCTCGAAGGTCGCGGGGTCGTCGAGGGGGATCCTCCCGAGGTCCACCTCCTCGCCCTCGGTGCGGGCGATCTCGTCGAGGGCGTGCCGCATCGCCGAGAGCATCCGCACGCCGAGCACGTCGAGCTTCAGGTAGCCGAGGAGCTCGACGTCGTCCTTGTCGGCCTGGATCATCCGGTGGCCTTGGAAGGAGCGCTCGAGCGGCACCCGCGTCATGAGGTCGTGGTCGGCGAGGACGATCCCCGAGGGGTGGAGCGCGAGGTGCCGCGGGAAGCCGTCGAGGCGCTCGGCGACGCGGAACAGGAGCTCGAGCTGGGGCGCCCGCAGGTTCTCGCCGGCGAGCTCCGGCAGGCGCTCCATCGCCACGCGCAGGTCGTCGGCGCCGATGCGGGGGAAGGCCTTCGCGATGGTGTCGACCTCGGGCTCGGGCAGGCCGAGGGCCTTGCCGACCTCGCGCAGGGCCGAGCGTGCGCGGTAGGTGTCCACCATCGCGACGCAGGCGGTGCGCGCGTCCCCGTGGCGCGCGAGGACCATCTCGTAGACCTCCTCGCGTCGGGCCGACTCGACGTCGATGTCGATGTCGGGGAGCTCCTCGCGCAGCGGGTTCAGGAAGCGCTCGAACACGAGGTCGTGGCGGATCGGGTCCACGTCGGAGATGCCGAGCGCGTAGCACACGAGCGAGCCCGCCGCCGAGCCGCGGCAGGCGCAGGCGACCCCCATCGCGCGGATGTCCTCCACGATCCCGGCCACGGTGAGGAAGTAGGACGCGTAGCCGAGCCGGTGGATCGTCGCGAGCTCGTGGTCGAGCCGGTCCCGCACCGCGCGGGTGATCCGCGCGCCCCGGCGCTCGAGACCGCGCCAGCACCGCTCGGCCAGGACGGAGGAGGCGCTGCGCCCGGGCGGGGTCGGGAAGGTCGGGAAACGGGGGCGCCGCAGCCCGAGGTCGAACGAGCACGAGGCGGCGATCTCGAGGGTCGCATCGGCGAGGTCCGGCCGCTCGGCGAACAGCCGGCGCATCTCCCCCGCGGGCTTCAGCCAGCCCTCGGCGTTCACCCGCGGCACGTTCCGCTCGTTCAGCGGCACGATCCGGCGCATGCACGCGAGGGCGTCCGCGAGGAACGCGTCCTCGGGCACGAGGTACCGCACGGGGTTCGTCGCGACGGCGCGGACCCCGGCTCGCTCGGCCAGGCGCAGGAGCGCGCGGATCTCCCCGCGCGAGCCGGACTCGAGCCGGTGCTGGACGGCGACGTGGAGGCGCTCGCCGAACGCCTCCCGCCAGGCTCCGAGCGCGGCGAGGGCCGCCTCCGGCCTCCCACCGACGGCGAGGCGGCCCGGCGGCGAGTCCGGGCCGAGGAGCACCACGAGCCCCGCCGCGTGGGCCAAGACCCGCTCGGGCGCGAGCGAGGGCGACCCGCGCTCGCCCGTGGCGTGGGCCTCCGTGATGAGCCGGCACAGGTTCGCGTACCCCGCCGCGTCCTGCGCGAGCAGGATGACGTTGGCGTCGGTCGGGCCGGCCCCCGGCGAGAGCGTGAGGGAGGCGCCGAGGATCGGGCGCACGCCGTGGCGCTCGCAGGCCGCGACGAACCGGGCCGCCCCGTACAGGCCGTCCCGGTCGGTGAGGGCGACGGCGGGCATGTCGAGCTCGGCCGCCCGGCGCGCCAGGTCCTCGGGCGAGAACGCCCCCTCCTTCAGGGAGAAGAAGGACCGGACGTCGAGGTGCACGAAGGGGGCGGCCATGGCTCGAACATATGTTCGTACACCGCACCGACACCGGTCAAGATAGATGGCATGATGGCATATCGTGTTATCATGCTGGAGCCATGCTTCGCACCCAGATCCAGCTCACCGAGGCCCAGGCCGCGAAGCTGCGGCGGATCGCGGCTCGGCGCGGCGTGTCCATCGCCCAGGTGATCCGGGAGGCCGTCGAGGGACTCTCGGAGCGCGATGACCGCGCCGAGCGCTGGGAGCGCGCCCTCGCCGTGCTCGGCCGGTTCCGCGACGTCGAGGGCAGGACCGACGTGAGCGTCCGGCACGACGACCACTTCGCCGAGGCCGCCTGGGCCGACCTGCGGCGCGAGCGCCCTGGGACGTGACGACCTTCGTCGACACCTCGGCGCTCGTCGCCCTCCTCGACGGCGAAGATCCGCGCTTCGACGCCGCGCTCCGATGGCTCGAAGGGGCCGCCGACGAGCATCTGGTGACGCACAACTACGTCGTCGTCGAGGCCATCGCGGTGACCCGGCGCCGCCTGGGGCCCGCGGCCGCGCGGGCCCTCGTCGAGCACCTCCTCCCGGTGTGCGAGGTGCGCTTCGTGGAAGGACCCCTCCACGAGCGCGCCACCGCGGCGTACCTGGCGGGTCTGGACCGAGACGTCTCGTTCGTGGACCGGGTGAGCTTCGAGCTCATGCGCGCCGAGGGGATCGCGCGCGCCTTCGCCTTCGACCCCGACCTCGCCCGCGAGGGCTTCGAGACGGTCCCCGACGCCCGCTAGTCCCACAGGCGCTCCACGTGCCAGCGCTCGCGCAGGCGGTCGTGGTAGAGGTCCCAGACCGCGCCGCCGCGGACCTCCACCCGCCAGTACTCGCGGTCGCGGCCGTCCGCCCACCACCGGCCCTCGATCCGCCACCGACCGATCACGTCGGCGACCTCGTACCGGCGGCCCCGCCAGGTGAACGCCGCGGGCATCCCGGCGTCCCGCTCCACCCGGATCTCCTCGTCGTACCGCTTGGACATCGCAGCTCGCCTCCCGGTCGAACGTACGTTCGAGGGACCCTCACGATACGCCCGGGCTCGGACATCGGTCAAGGGAGGCGATCGGCCCAGCTCAGGGGCCCGCGGTGAGCCCTCGCACGGCCGGGAGGAACAGGAGGGCGAGGATCACGGCGTCCACGACGAGCCCGGCCGAGGCCGTCGGGACGAACAGCGCGCACAGCAGCGCCGAGGCCACAGCCGCCCCGAGCGCGAGGCCCCACCACCAGGGCGCGAGCAGGAGCAGCCCCACCGCGGCCACGACGAAGGCCACGGCGGTCGCGAGCCACAGCACCCCCGCGAGGCGGATCCCGACCTCGCCCAGATCGATCCGCTCGCCGAGGACCGTCGTCGCGTACGGGAAGCCCTCCACCTCCGCGAGCCGGAAGGGCACGACGAACCCGAGCAGGTGCACGAGCCCGTGGAGCGCGAGGAGCGCCGCCGGTCCGATCCGCCACATGCGCCCACCCTCCCACCCCGCCGCCTCCGCGGGGTGGGCCGCTCGGCCCTGCTCCGGGGGGACGCTCCGCGCCGGTAGGCTTGAGCCGATGGCCGCCGCCGAGGAGCCGCTCGTGCTCTGCGTCCCGAACTTCAGCGAGGGGCGTCGCGAGGAGGTCATCGAGGAGATCTGCCGGGCGCTCGCGAGCGTCCCCGGCGCCCGGCTCGTCTACCGCCAGGCCGACCCCGAGCACCACCGCCTCGACGCGGCCGTCCTCGGCCCGCCGGAGCCGGTCCGCGCCGCCGTCCTCGCCGGCGCCCGCGTCGCCGTCGAGCGCATCGACATGGACGAGCACCGGGGGTCGCATCCGCGGATGGGCGCGGTGGACGTGGTCCCCTTCGTGCCGGTCCGCGGGATCTCGATGGCCGAGACCGCGGAGCTCGCGCGCTCCTTCGCGCGCGAGCTCGCCGAGGCCCTCGACCTGCCGGTGTACCTCTACGGGGAGGCCGCGCTCGCGCCCGAGCGGCGGGAGCTCGCCGAGGTCCGTCGGGGCGAGTACGAGGGCCTGCGGGAAGCCGTGGCCCGCGGCGAGCGCCTGCCCGACCTCGGGCCGCACCGGATCGGCAGGGCCGGGGCGACGGCCGTCGGCGCCCGGAAGCCGCTCATCGCGTTCAACGTGTACCTCACCGGCTCGGAGGCGGACGCGAGAAAGGTCGCCCGGGCGGTGCGCGCCTCGAGCGGCGGGCTCCCGGCGGTGCGCGCGATCGGGTTCGCGGTGCCGGAGCGGGGGTGCGTCACGGTCTCGATGAACCTCGTGGACCACGAGGTCACCGGCCTGCGGGCGGCCTTCGAGGCGGTGCGCGCCGAGGCCGAGCGGCGGGGCATGGAGGTGCTCTCGAGCGAGATCGTGGGCCTCGTGCCCGAGGCGGCGATCCCGCCCGAGGACGTGGAGGTCCTACGACTGGAGGGGTTCGATGCGGAACACCAGATCCTGGAGCGACTCGTGAGCGGGGGGCGGTTCGGCGCCGAGCGGATCGAGGCCTTCCTGGAGGCCCTCGCCTCCGAGGCCCCGACGCCGGGCGGGGGCGCCGTCGCCGGTCTGGCCGGCGCGATGGGCGCCGCGCTCATCGAGATGGTCGCCAACCTCACCCTCGGCAGGGACGGGTACGAGGACGTCGCCGAGCGGATGGGCGCGATCCTCGCCGAGGCCAGGGCGGCGCGGGCGGGGCTCCTCGAGCTCGCCGAGCGCGACGCCGCGGCCTTCGAGGGCGTGATGGCCGCCCTGCGGATGCCGAGGGGGACGGAGCGGGAGCGGGCCGCGCGGGCCGAGGCGATCCGGCGCGGCTACGAGGAGGCGGCGGCCGTCCCGCTCGAGACCGCCGAGCGCGCGGTGGCCCTCATGGAGCTCGCCCACGAGGTCACCCGCAAGGGCAACCGGCACGCGGCCTCCGACGGGCTCTCGGCCGCCGTGATGCTGCACGCCGCCGCGGCCTGCGCGACCGCGAACGTCGAGATCGACGCCGCGTCGCTCCGCGAGGGGGCCGCCGCCGAGCGGCTGCGGGCGAGCGTCGCCGCGGTGCGCGCCGAGGCCGCCGCCCTCCTCGACGCGACCGAGCGCGCCTTCGCCGAACGCCTCGCGTAGATGCGCCGCTTCGAGCCCGGCGAGCCCGTGGTCGTGCGCGAGCTCTGGCGCGGGCGCGTCTTCGCCGCGCGCCCCGCCACGGTGGTGCGGGACGAGCCCGACCTCGTCGTCCTGTACGTGCCGCCCGGGGTCGTCTGCGCGGTGCCGGTCGGCCCCGAGGGCGAGGAGCTCGAGATCTGCGACCGGCCCTTCGAGCTCGCGCTCCGCGAGCGGGGGCCGGATGGCGTCCTCTCCTTCGCGTGGCTGGGCGAGCCGTTCTCCGTCCTGCGGTGGACCGATCCCTGGGCCTGGTACGTGAACCTCCAGGATCCCTTGCGCCGCACGGAGATCGGGTTCGACACGATGGACCACGCCCTGGACGTGCTCATCGCCCCCGACGGCTCCTGGCGTTTCGAGGACGAGGACGAGCTCGAGCGCGCCGTGCGGCTCGGCCTGTTCACCCCCGCCGACGCCGAGCGCTTCCGCGCCGACGGCCGCCGCGCCGTGCGGCGCGTCCTCCGCCGGGACCCGCCGTTCGACCGGGACTGGCGCTCGTTCCTCCCCGACCCCTCCTGGCCCGTCCCCGGCCTCCCCGAGGGCTGGGACCGCGCCGGCTGACGCGCCCTGGACGCGGGCCCGGGGCCGAGGCATGATGCTGCCGCGAGCAACCCGGGGGGAGCGGCCCATGACGACGAAGACGATCGTCGCGCTCGCGCTGCTCCTCGCGTCCTGCCGCGCCGACGCCGACCCCGCCCGGACCTTCGGCGCCGGCGGGGCGACGGGCCACGGCGACCGGCCGGGGATCGACTCCCTCGCCACCGTCGAGCGCTGGCTCGAGGTGCTGGAGCTCCCGGAGCGCTTCCGAGACCCGGGGCTCATGGATGCCCTCTCCTCCAGGGCCGTGGAGCTCCGGGTCGCCCCCGTGACCTCCCTCGCGTCGGTGGGGGCGCCGCGCGCCGAGCCGGTCGACATCCACCTGTCGTTCTTCCCGAGCCTCGACTGGACGCTCACCCACGGCGGCCGGGCGTTCCTCGCGCTCGAGCACGTCGGGGACCGCGAGATGGTGCGGGGCCTCGCGGCGGCTCGAGGTGTGGCTGCCCGGGTGGGACGCGGACCCCCGGGCCCCGGTCCAGCTCCTCGGGACCGTGGACCTCGGGCGACTCGAGCGGGTCGCGCCCGACGGCGACGCCCTCGTGATCGTGCGCCTGGACGGAGCGTTCCTCGGCGAGGGCACGGACCCGCCGATCGCCGACCCCGCGATCGCCGGCGTCGAGGTCGTGCCCTGGAGCGAGGTCCTCGCCCACCCCGAGCGCTACCCCGAGCTCGCGACGTAGCGGGCGGCTTGTCACCGGCCCCGCGCGTGCGAGAGCCTTGGCGGCGATGCCCGACCTGTCGAGCCTCCGCGCCCGGTTCCCCGCGCTCGCGCGCGAGGTCGACGGCCGCCCGGCCGTCTTCGCCGACGCCCCCGGGGGCTCCCAGGTCCCCGATACCGTCATCGAGGCGATGGCCGCGTACCTGCGCTCGAGCAACGCGAACACCCACGGCGCGTTCGCGACGAGCCAGGAGACCGACGCGGTGATCGAGGAGGCCCACCGGGCCGCGGCCGACCTGCTGAACGCCGACCCCGACGAGGTCATCTTCGGGCCGAACGCGACGACGCTGCTGTTCCAGGTGTCCCGCTCGATCGGGCGGACCCTCGGCCCCGGCGACGAGGTCGTCGTCACCCGCCTGGACCACGACGCGAACATCCGCCCGTGGGTGCTCGCCGCCGAGGACGCGGGGGCCACGGTGCGATGGGTGGACGTCCGGGACGAGGACGTGACCCTGGACCTCGAGGGATTCGAGCGCGCCCTGTCGGGGCGCACGAAGGTCGTGGCGTTCACGCTCGCCTCCAACGCCGTTGGCACGATCACGCCCGCCGCCGAGCTCGTCCGGCTCGTGCGCGAGCGCACCCCGGCGATCGCGGTGTGCGACGGCGTCCACCTCGCGCAGCACCGCCGGATCGACGTGCGCGCGCTCGGCGCCGACCTCGTCGTGGTCTCGCCCTACAAGGTCTTCGGCCCGCACCTCGGGATCTGCTTCGGGCGGCGGGAGCTCCTCGGCTCGCTCCGCGCCTACAAGGTCCGGCCGGCCGCCGACGAGCTCCCGTACCGCTTCGAGACCGGGACGCAGGACCACGAGGGCATGGCGGGCTGGGTGGCGGCCGTCGAGTACCTGGCCGAGGTCGGCCGGGCCCACGGCGCCCCGGGCGGGCCCTCCCGGCGGGAGGCCGTGGCCGCCGCCTACGGAGCGATCGCCGAGTGGGAGCGGGGCCTCGCCGCCCGCTTCCTCGAGGGCGCCCGAGCCGTCCCCGGCCTGCGCCTGTACGGGATCTCGGACCCCGGGCGCCTGCACGAGCGGACCCCCACCTTCGCCGTGCGCCTGGCCGAGCAGCACCCGGCGGAGACCGCGAAGGCCCTCGGCGAGCGCGGGATCTTCGTGTGGGACGGGCACTACTACGCGCTCGAGCTCATGGAGCGGCTCGGGCTGGAGGCGTCCGGCGGGGCCGTGCGCATCGGCTTCTGCCACTACCACACCCCCGAGGAGGTGGACCGGGTCCTCGAGGAGCTCGCGCGCCTGGCCTGAGCCCGGTTGCTAGGATGGCGAGGTCCCACGCAGACGAGGACGGGTCCCCATGCGCATCCTGATCCTGGGCGGTGACGGGTACCTCGGGTGGGCCACGGCGATGTACCTCTCGCGCCGCGGCCACGAGATCCACGCCGTCGACAACTACCTCCGGCGCCGGATGCACGAGGAGAACGGGTCGGACTCCCTGACGCCCATCCTCCCCTCGCTGCCCGAGCGGGCTCGGGTCTGGAAGGAGGTCACGGGACTGGAGATCGGCGTCACCGAGGGCGACCTCACGGACTGGGAGCTCGTCCAGCGCGTCTTCGAGGAGTTCCGACCCGAGGCCATCGTCCACTACGGCGAGATGCCCTCGGCGCCGTACTCGATGATCGACCGGGACCACGCCGTGTTCACCCAGACGAACAACGTCGTGAACACCCTGAACGTGCTCTTCGCGATGGCCGAGATCACGCCCGAGGCGCACCTCGTGAAGCTCGGCACGATGGGCGAGTACGGGACGCCGAACATCGACATCGAGGAGGGCTTCATCGAGATCCACCACAACGGGCGCTCCGACGTGCTGCCCTTCCCGAAGATGCCGGGCAGCTTCTACCACCTGTCCAAGGTCCACGACTCCCACAACATCCACTTCGCCTGCCGGGTCTGGGGCCTGCGCGCGACCGACCTGAACCAGGGCGTGGTCTACGGGATCGAGACCGAGGAGACGAAGCTCGACGAGCGCCTCGTCACCCGCTTCGACTACGACGAGCTCTTCGGGACCGCCCTCAACCGCTTCTGCGTCCAGGCCGTGATCGGCCACCCGCTCACCGCCTACGGCAGGGGCGGGCAGACCCGCGGGTACCTGAACATCGTGGACACGCTGCAGTGCGTCGAGCTCGCGATCCTCAACCCGCCGAACGAGGGCGAGTACCGCGTCTTCAACCAGTTCACCGAGCAGTTCTCCATCAACGAGCTCGCCGAGCTCGTCCGGCAGGCGGCGCTCCACCACGGCCTGAAGGTGGAGCCCGTGCACGTGGAGAACCCGCGCGTGGAGGCCGAGGAGCACTACTACAACGCCAAGCACACGAAGCTCCTCGACCTCGGCCTGAAGCCGCACCTGTTGTCCGAGACGCTCATCGGGTCCATGTTCTCGACGATCGAGCGCTACAAGGACCGCGTCATCGTCGACCGGATCGCCCCGCGCACGCGCTGGCGCGGCGTGCTCCGCGCGCGCGCCGCGCGCTGAGGTCCGCCCGTGCTCGCGCTGCGGATCGCCGGCGCCGCGATCGCCCTCGGGCTGCTCGGCCTGGCGATCGCCCGCCACCGCCGGCGCCAGATCAGCCGGCTGAACCTCCTCATCACCGCCGCGATCGCCCTCGCGGTGGTCGTCCTCGCGGCGGACCCCGACCTGTTCAACCCGGTCTTCGGGGTCTTCAACTTCCGGCCCGGCAGCGGCCAGCGCCTCACCGCGGTCCTCCTCGTCGCCGTCGTCGTACTCTTCCTGCTCGTGCTGCGGCTCGAGTCGCAGGCGGACACGAACGAGCGGAGCATCCGGCTCCTCGTCGAGTCCCTCGGGCAGGCGGCCTTCGACTGGGACCGCGCCGCCGAGCTCCCGCCGGGCAGGCGGATCGTCGTCGTCTCCCCCGCTTACAACGAGGCCGAGAACGTGGGCGCGGTGATCGAGGCGATGCCGAAGGAGATCGACGGGTACCAGGTCGTCCCCATCGTGGTGGACGACCACTCCGAGGACGGGACGGCCGAGGCCGCGCGGGCCGCGGGGGCCCTCGTGGCGCGCCTGCCGATCCGCCGGGGCGGCGGGCTCGCGCTGCGCGTCGGGTACGACATCGCGCTCAAGCTCGGCGCCGAGATCGTCGTCTCGATCGACGCCGACGGCCAGCACCAGCCCGAGGAGCTCCCCTCGCTCGTCCGGCCGATCCTCGAGGGGCGGGCCGACCACGTGAACGGCTCGCGGATGCTCGGCGCCTTCGAGCGCGACAGCCTGATCCGCCACCTCGGCGTCCACTTCTTCTCCTGGCTCGTGACGCTCCTCACCGGCCAGCGGGTGACGGACATCTCGAGCGGCTACCGCGCGACCCGGGCCGAGACGCTGCGCCGGCTCATCCTGGAGCAGGACCAGTTCTGGACCTCCGAGGTCACGATCGAGGCCCTGCGACAGCGCGCTCGCGTCGTGGAGGTGCCGGTCACGTTCCTCACCCGCCGCGGGGGCGAGTCGAAGAAGCCGAAGTCCCTCCGCTACGGCTGGAACTTCTCCAAGGCGATCGTGAAGACCTGGCTGCGGTAGGCGCCGGACCGCTCACCCCGCGGCGAGGGCCGCGGCCACCTCCGCCGCGAGGACGGCGTTGGACTCGAGGAGCCCCAGGTTCGCCTCCAGGCTCGCCCCGCCCGTCTCCTCCGCCAGGGCCGAGAGCAGGAACGGCGTGAGGGCCTTGCCGCGCACGCCCGCTCGCTCGGCCCGCGCCTCCGCCCGCCGCACGGCGCGCTCCACCTCGGCGGGGTCCATCGCGTGGGAGATCGGCACCGGGTTGCAGAGCAGCACCGCGGACCCGAGACCGAGCGCGCGCTGGGCCCGGGCGATGGCGGCCGCCTCGGCGACGGCGTCCACCCGGTGCTCCAGCTCCACCGGCGCCTCGCGGGCGAGGAAGGAGGGCATCCGGTCCACGCCGTAGCCGACGAGGGCGACGCCGAGCTCCTCCAGGCGCTCGGCGGTCGCGACGGGATCCACGATGGACTTCGGCCCCGAGCACACGAGGAGCACCGGCGTGCGGGCCAGCTCGAGCAGGTCGGCGGAGACGTCGCCCGAGCCCGGGTGCACCCCCCCGATCCCGCCGGTCGCCCCGACGGCGATCCCCGCGGCGTGGGCGGCCCAGACCGTGGCCGAGACGGTCGTGGCGCCGAGCCCCCCGCGCGCCACGGCCACCGGGAGGTCCCGCCGCGCCACCTTCGCGATGCCCGCGGGGTCGAGGAACCGCTCGAGCTCGCCCTCGGACAGGCCGACGCGCACCGCGCCCCGGGCCACGCCGATCCAGGCGGGCACGGCGCCGCCCTGACGCACCGCCCGCGACATCCGCTCGGCCGCCTCGGCGTTGCGCGGGACCGGGAGCCCCTGGGCGAGGACGCTCGTCTCCAGGGCCACGACCGCCCCGCCGCCCTCGATCGCCTCGCGGACCTCGGGCGAGACCCGGAGGGGCGGGCTCGCGGGGGGCGGGCTCACCGCGCGACCTCCGGCCACCCACAGCCGCTCGAGACCTGGAGCGCCCCCGCGTGGCAGGCGCGCGCGAGGGCCGCCTCGAGCGTCGCGCCCCGGACGAGCTCGGCGAGGAGGACCCCGTCGAAGGCGTCGCCGGCCCCGGTGGGGTCCACCTCGGGGACCTCCTCCGCCGGCTGTTCGATGACCTCCCCGTCCGCGCAGACCACCGCCCCCCGCCGTCCGAGCTTCACGGCCGCGATCCGGTGGCGCTCGCCCAGGGCCCGGGCGGCCTCCGCCCCCCGCCGGCCGGTGAGCGCCTCCGCCTCGCGCTCGTTCGCGAACAGGACGTTCGCGCGGGCGGCATCCCGCAGGAACCGCTCGGGGCCGTGGGAATCCACGAGGGGCCAGGAGGCCGCGTCCACCGCGACGAGCGCGGCCTCGGCCCGCTCGAGCGCCGCGAGCCCGGCCTGGCGGGAGCCCTCCTGGAGGAGCGCGTACCCCGAGACGAGCACGGCCCCCGCCCGCAGGACCTCCGGCAGGTCCGAGGGCGAAAGGCGCGCGTTCGCGCCCCGATCCGCGACCATGGAGCGCTCCCCCGCCTCGAGCACGACGAGCATCGCCCCCGTCGGCGCCTCCGGATCCACGACGAGGTCGGCCCGGACCCCGCGCTCGGCGAGGGCCTCGCGCAGCACCCGCCCCGCGACGTCGTCGCCGACCCGCCCGAGGAGCCCGGCCTCGGCCCCCGCCCAGGCCGCCCACGCGGCGGCGTTCGCCGCGCTGCCGCCCGGTCGCACCGCGACCCGTCCGTGCACGTCGCCCCCGGGCGCGAGCGCGCCCGCCTCGACGCGCACGTCGAGCATGAGGTCGCCCACGCAGATCAGGTCCACCGGCCGAGCCTACCGCCCTCGGCACCCGCGGAGCCCGCCCCGGCGAGCCGCTCAGCCCGCCTCGGCGATGCCGGCGGCCTCCTCGGCCCAGCGGCCGAAGGCGCCCCAGAACGGGTCCAAACCGGGGTGCTCGAGGGGTCGCTCGCCGTCCTCGGTCACGAGCACGCAGGGCTCGCCCCGACCGGTGACCTCCCCGACGACGGCGGCCTCGATCCCCTCGGCCGCCAGGGCCGCCACGAAGGCGTCGGCGCGGTCGGGCACCACGGTCGCGATGAGGGTGCCCTCGGAGATCGCCGAGTAGGGGTCCATCCCGGTGTGCTCGCAGATCGCCCGCACCTCGGGGCGGACGGGGATCGCCTCCAGCCGGACGCGCATCCCCACCCCCGAGGCCGCGGCGACCTCGGTGAGACCGCCGAAGACCCCGCCCTCGGTGGCGTCGTGCATCGCCGTCACCCCCTCGTCCCGGAGGCCGAACCGGCGCGCCACCGTGGCCTCGGGCACCACGGTCATCCGCTCGAACAGCGCGTCGGCGGCGCGGACGGTCTCCTCGCCCACCCCGCGCGCCAGGCGCTCGGGGAAGGTCGCGGCGAACAGCGCCGTCGCCTCGATCGCCGCGCCCTTCGTCACGACCACGGCGTCGCCCGGACGGGCCATGGTGGGGGTGACGAACCGGTCCTCGGGCCCGCTCGCCATGCACACCGCCCCGCCCACCATGGGCCAGGTGCAGCCGTCGTAGCGGGCCGTGTGGCCGGTCACCACGGCGATGCCCATCTGCTCGCACGCCGCGTGGAAGGCCTCCCAGAGCTCGGTGAGCTGCTCGTCGGTGATCTCGGGCGGCAGGTTCAGGTCCACCGCCATCCACCGCAGCGGCAGCCCGCTCGTCGCGGCGTCCGAGGCCAGGATGTGGGCGGCGAACCAGGCGGCCCGGCGCCACCCGTAGGCGGGCACGATGAAGACCGGATCCGCCGTGAGGGCCATGGCGACCCCGTCGGCCACCCGCACCACCCCCACGTCCACCCCGTGCGTGGGCCCGACGAGGACGTCCGGATCCCGGGCCCCCAGGCGCCGGTGGATGACCTGCTCGAACAGCTCCGGCGTGACCTTGCCCGTGCGCTGCGTCATCTCGACCTCCATGCGTCCACCACCTCCACGAGCCGGCGCGTCGCCGCCACCGGGTCCGCGGCCGCGCCGACCGCCGAGACCACCGCCACCCCCGCCGCCCCCGCCTCGAGCACCGCCGCCGCGTTCTCCGCGGTGATGCCGCCGATGCCCACGACCGGCAGGGAGGTCGCCGCCGCGATCGCCCGGAGCCCGTCGAGACCGAGGGGTCGCGCCTCGGGCTTCGTGGGGGTCGCCCACACCGTGACGCCGAGGTAGTCGGCCCCGGCCTCCGCCGCGGCGCGAGCCCCCTCGGGGCTCGCCACGCTCACGCCGAGCACCATGCGCGGCCCGATCCGCTCGCGCACCTCGCGGGCGTCCTGATCCTCGCCCACGTGGACGCCGCCCGCCCCGCAGGCGAGGGCGAGCTCCACACGGTCGTTCACGACGAACAGGACCCCGGCGTCGCGGCAGCGCCCGGCCAGCTCGCGCGTGAGCGGCAGGAGCTCCTCGTCCGAGCGCTCCTTGTCGCGCAGCTGGACCGCGGTCGCGCCCCCCGCGATGGCCGCCTCCGCCACCTCGCGGTGTCCGCGCCCCGGCGCGAGCCCGCTCGAGGTGACGACGTAGACCGCGAGCGAGCGCGGATCGAGCCGTCCCACGGCACCTCCCTCCGCCGGCATTACCCGGATCAGGTTCAGCGGGTCGCGGGCGCTCCAGCCCGCCTCTCAGCCCGGTCGCTCCGAGCTCCCCGGTGCCTCCATGCTACCCGGCGCGGCGCGCGAGCTGCGAGCACGCCACGCGGCGCTCGCGGATGACCTTCTTCCAGTCGCTCGACTTCGTCGAGAACAGCACGTCGGTCACGATCTGCCCCACCCCGAGCAGCCCGCAGGCCCACGCCGCCCAGGCCGGCGCGTCCGTCGCCCACCAGAACCCGAGCGCGACGAAGGGCGCGGCCTTCGTCGCCAGGGCCCCCGAGGCGTGCATCCACGCCCGCGCCGTGGGGGGCGTCCGCAGGTAGCTCGCGTAGTCCGTCTTCAGCCCCGGCCGGGGTGGGAACGGCCCCCCGAGGGTGTACGCGAGGAACCGGATCCCGACGAGGCGCCCGACGACCCAGTGGGCGAGGCAGTGCACCGACACCGACCAGATCGCCGCGGCCGCCACGAGGGCCACCCCGGCCACCACGGGGTCCGTCGCCCGGAGCGCCAGGACCACCGCGAGGGCCCCGAGCGCCGTCCCCAGCGCGAGCACGGCGTTGCCGAGCCACACGGGGAAGCGCGGGCGCACCCGCGCCTCGAAGGCCGCGCGGTCGATGCGGCCCACCACGTCCGCCCAGTGCGCCGAGAGCACCGGGTCGGCCTTCACCTCTCGGAGCAGCCGCCAGAACCCCAGCCGCCCGAGATCGGTGTCCCCCGCGGCGACGGCCGCCTCGATCCTCGCGAACGCCTCCTGCAGCTCCTCCGCCACGGCCCCAGTATCCCCCAACCCAGCCCTCCGGCGCGCTACGATGGGCCTCCGGGCGCGCGGCCCCGACGACGTCCGGAGGTAGGCACACGTCCAACCGCACGCTCCCGGAGCGACCGGCCCCCGCGACCGAGGGGTTCGCGCTCGTCACGCTCGACGGCCGCTACCACATCGTCGAGCGCATCGCCTCGGGCGGCATGGGCGAGGTCTTCCGCGCCCACGACGCCGTGCTGGCCCGGGAGGTCGCGATCAAGGTGCTGCACCGGCCCCTCGCGGCCGACGCCGCCTTCGTGGAGCGCTTCCGCCGCGAGGCCCGCGCCGCCGCGGCCCTCTCGCACCCGAACATCGTGGCCGTCCACGACTGGGGGGCGGTGGACGGCATCTACTACATGGTCATGGAGCTCGTCGCGGGCCAGAGCCTGCGCGAGATCCTCGCCGCCCACGGGCCCCTCGCCCCGGCCCAGGCCGTGGAGGTGCTGCGGCAGACGCTCGCGGCCCTCGAGCACGCCCACCGGCAGGGCATCGTCCACCGCGACGTGAAGCCCGAGAACGTCATGGTGACCCGCGACGGGCTCGTGAAGGTGGCCGACTTCGGCCTCGCCCGGGCCTGGGCGGACGCCCGGATCACCCAGGACGGGCGGGTCTCCGGCACCGTCCAGTACCTCTCCCCCGAGCAGCTCCGGGGCGAGCCCGCCGACCCCCGCAGCGACCTGTACGCCCTGGGGATCGTGGCCTACGAGCTCCTCACCGGGCGCCTCCCCTTCTCCGGCGAGACCCCGATGGCGATCGCCTACGCCCACCTGCGCGAGCGCGTCCCTCGACCCTCGGCGCGCAACCCCGCCGTCCCCCCGGGCCTGGACGGCTGGGTCGCCTCGATGACCGAGCGGGACCGCGAGCTGCGCCCGACCTCCGCCGCCGAGGCCCGCCGCGACCTCGAGGCCGAGGCCGCCTCCCTCCCCCCGGCGCCCCCGATCGGCGAGCTCGTGGCCGAGACCGTCTCCCGCCCCGCTGCGGCCACGGCGCCCACCGTGCGCATCGCCCGGGCCGAGCGCCGGCGGCGGCGCCGGTGGGCCCGGCGCGTCGCCGGGGTGCTCCTCGCCGTCCTCGCCCTCGGGGCCGCGGCCTGGGGGGCGCTCACGTACCTCGTGCCCCAGGTCGTCGCGGTCCCCCGGGTGCTCGGCCAGCCCCTGGAGCAGGCGCAGGCCCGGCTCGAGGCCGAGGGGCTCGTCGTGCGCATCGCCGAGGGCCGCCACGACGAGACGGTCCCCGAGGGCCGCGTGCTCGCCCAGCGCCCCGGACCCGGCGCCGAGCTCCGCGAGGGCGCCACGGTCCTGCTCGTGCCCTCCCTCGGACCCCCGCCGGTCAAGGTCCCCGACCTCATCGATCGGACCGTCGAGGAGGCGCGCGCCCTGCTCGAGCGGGTGGGCCTCGTGCTCGCCCCGCCGAAGGAGCGCTACGACGACCGCTACGCCGTGGGTCACATCCTGAGCCAGAGCGTGCCGGCGAAGGACCGCGTGCCGAAGGGCACGGAGATCGTCGTGGTCGTGAGCAAGGGCCCTCGCCCGGTGCCCGTCCCCGACGTGGTGGGCGAGCCCAGGGAGGACGCCGAGTCGATCCTCGGGGCGAGCTGGGTCGTGGAGGTTCGCGAGCGCTACGACGCCGAGGTCGAGCGGGGCCACGTGATCTCCCAGACGCCCGCGGCCGGCGAGCGGCTCCAGCCCGGGGGGACCGTGACGATCGTCGTCTCCCTCGGCCCCCGGACCTTCCCCGCCCCGAACCTCCTGGGCATGACGAAGGAGGCGGCCGTGGCGAGGATCCGCTCCCTCGGCCTCGTGCCGAGCGTGATCGAGCTGCCCGGCGCGACCGGCGAGCTCACCGTGGCCACCCAGCTGCCCCTCGCCGGCACGATCGTGAAGGCCGGTTCCACGATCGCGATCTACGTCGGGTGAGGCTCGGCGCGCACATCGGCGTCCGCGGGGGGCTCCGCGCGGCCGAGACGCTCCTCGAGGAGGCCCGCGCGATCGGCGCCGAGGTCGCCCAGGTCTTCCTCTCCAACCCCCGGGCCTGGGCCCCGCCGGACCCCGCCGGGGCCGAGCGCCTCGGCCAGGCCTGGCGCGAGGCCGGGCTGGGCCCCCTGTACGTGCACGCGCCCTACCTCGTGAACATCGCCTCGCCCCGCTTCCACGAGCGCTCCCGCGAGCTCGTCTGCGCCACCGTGGAGGCCTGCGAGGCGGCGGGCGCCGCGGGCTTCGTCCTCCACGCCGGCTCGGGGGGCGGCTCCGAACCCGGGCTCGCGCGGGAGCGGGCGGTCTCGGTGCTGCGCTCGGCCCTCGGCCTCGCCCGGGGGACCCGGGTGCTCGTCGAGCTCATGGCCGGCACCGCCGGGGCCGTGGCCTCCACCCTCGAGGAGGCCCGCGCCCTCGTGGACGCCGTGGGCGATCCGCGACTCGGCCTGTGCCTGGACACCTGCCACCTGTTCGCCGCCGGCTACGCCCTCGATTCGCCCGACGGCGTCGCCGCCTGCTTCGCCGAGCTCCACGCGCTCGGGCTCGCAGGAAGGCTCGGACTCCTCCACGCCAACGACGCCCGGTTCGAGCGCGGGTCCCGCCGCGACCGCCACGAGCGCATCGGCGAGGGCCGGATCGGGGTCGAGGGCTTCTTCGAGATCCTCCGCCGGCCCGACCTCGCCGAGCTCGACCTCGTGCTCGAGACCCGCGCCGACCGCGAGCAGCGCGCCCGCGAGCTCGCCCTGCTCCGGCGCCTCGCGGCCTGAGACCTACGGCTCGAGCTCGGCGCCCGGCCCCTCCTGGTAGGCGTAGCGCTCCTCGCGCCAGGGGTCGGCGTGGACGTGGTAGCCCCGCTCCTCCCAGAAGCCCCGTCGGTTCTCCGCGGCGAGCTCGAGGGCCCGCAGCCACTTCGCGCTCTTCCACCCGTAGCGCTTCGGGACGACCAGGCGCAGCGGGTAGCCGTGCTCGGGGGTGAGGTCGCGCCCGTCGTGGGCCCAGGCCAGGAGCACGTCCTCGTCCATCATCGCCTCGAGGGAGAGGTTCGAGGTGTACCCCTGCTCGCAGTGGGCCATCACCCACCGGGCCTCGGGCCTCGGGCGGGCGAGCTCGGCGAGGACGCGGAAGGGCACGCCGGTCCACCGGTTGTCCAGCGTGGACCAGCCGGTGACGCAGTGCATGTCGGCCGTGACCGTGACCGGCCCGAGGGCCTTGAGCTCGTCGTAGGAGAGCACGAGCGGCCGCTCCACGAGGCCGAACACCCGCAGGTCCCAGGCCTCCAGGTCCACCTTCGGCACCGTGCCGAAGTGCAGCACCGGCCAGGTCTTCACCAGGCGCTGCCCCGGAGGGATCCGTCGCGCGCGCTCCTCGGGCGCCTGCATCACCTCCCCCTCCCCGCGGGCCCCCGGCTCAGCGCGCGACGATCGTCCGCCACGCGTCGAGCGCGATCCCGATGCCCTCGTCGTCCACGTCCACGTGGGTGACCATCCGCACCTTGCCCGCGACGTAGGTCGCGCCGACGCCGAGCTCGCGCAGGCGCGCGATGGTCTCGAGCGGGTCGAGCCCCACCGCGGCCGTGTCCACGAACACCATGTTCGTCTCCACGTCCGCGGGGTCCAGGGCGCCTGGCAGGATCTCGGCCACGCGCTCGGCCAGCCGCCGCGCCCGCTCGTGGTCCTCGTGGAGGCGCTTGGGCCCCTCCTCGAGCGCGACGAGCCCCGCCGCCGCCACGATCCCGGCCTGCCGCCAGCCCCCGCCGTAGAGGATCTTCAGCCGCCGGGCCTCGCGGATCAGCTCCGCCCGCCCGCACACGAGGGAGCCGATGGGCGCGCCGAGCCCCTTGGAGACGCAGAACATGAGCGTGTCGGCCTCGGCCGCGATCTCCGCCACCGGGACCCCGCTCGCCACGCTCGCGTTGAAGATCCGCGCCCCGTCCAGGTGCACCGGCACGCCGTGGTCGTGGGCGACCTTGGCGATGGCCCGCAGGTCCGCGAGGTCCATGACCCGCCCCCCGGCGTGCCCGTGCGTGTCCTCCACGGCCACGACGTCCACGACCTCGACGTCCTCGGGGTCGGGCGCGAGCGCCGCCCGCACCTGCTCGGCGGTGATGCGCCCCCGCCGGTCCCCGGGGATGGTCTTGAAGGCCATGCCCGAGAGCGCCGCCGAGCTCATCACCTCGGTCGTCGCGACGTGCGCCGTCGCCTCCGCCACGACGAGGTGGCCGGTCCCCCGGAAGTGGAGCCGCAGGCCGATCTGGTTGGCCATGGTCCCGGTCGGCACGTAGAGCGCCGCCTCCTTGCCCATGACCTCGGCGGCCCGCTCCTGCAGCCGGTTCACGGTGGGGTCGTCCCCGAACCAGTCGTCGCCCACCTCGGCCTCGGCCATGGCCCTCCGCATCGCCGCCGAGGGCGTCGTCACCGTGTCCGAGCGCAGGTCCACGCGATACCGACCCATAGCAGCCCAGTATAGGTGGGGCGTGGGGCCGCCACGGGGCTTCAAAGGGGCCGCGACCTTTCGATCGCGGAGACCCGCGTCCGCGCTCTCCGGGATCCACCTCTCGGCGAGGCTTCAAAGGGGCCGCGACCTTTCGATCGCGGAGACACTCCCAGGCCGCCACGTAGGGCGCAGCGTGCTCGGGGCTTCAAAGGGGCCGCGACCTTTCGATCGCGGAGACCCGCGTCCGCGCTCTCCGGGATCCACCTCTCGGCGAGGCTTCAAAGGGGCCGCGACCTTTCGATCGCGGAGACTCGCGCACACGGACAGCCACGAGTTCATCGGGAGCTCGCTTCAAAGGGGCCGCGACCTTTCGATCGCGGAGACCAGGTAGTAGTTCGCACCGTCCGAGCTGCCTATCCGGCTTCAAAGGGGCCGCGACCTTTCGATCGCGGAGACCCTCGTGCTCCGGGGCGACGAAGGCACGGCGCTCGTCCGTGCTTCAAAGGGGCCGCGACCTTTCGATCGCGGAGACCCGGATGTCGTCGGCCGAGAGCCAGCCCCACTGTCGACCGCTTCAAAGGGGCCGCGACCTTTCGATCGCGGAGACGACGCCCTGCGGGACCTCGACGATCCCCGACGCGTGGCTTCAAAGGGGCCGCGACCTTTCGATCGCGGAGACCCTGAGGGTCCCCGACCGACGCGCGGGGGCCCGCGCTTCAAAGGGGCCGCGACCTTTCGATCGCGGAGACCCTGAGGGTCCCCGACCGACGCGCGGGGGCCCGCGCTTCAAAGGGGCCGCGACCTTTCGATCGCGGAGACCCGATGCTCGGGCCCGTGTCACGCGGGCCCGAGGAAGACGCTTCAAAGGGGCCGCGACCTTTCGATCGCGGAGACGAGCGTGTGATGACCTATCCGGCGGTCACCGCGGAGCTTCAAAGGGGCCGCGACCTTTCGATCGCGGAGACGCGGTACTCACGCCACAGCCCCGCACGACCCGGGTGCAGCTTCAAAGGGGCCGCGACCTTTCGATCGCGGAGACCATATGGCGCGCAATCACATCGACCTCGGACCGTTGTAGCTTCAAAGGGGCCGCGACCTTTCGATCGCGGAGACTCGCAGCTCGCCAACGCGGCCGGGTTCGACTGGGAGCTTCAAAGGGGCCGCGACCTTTCGATCGCGGAGACGCTGGCTCTCAGCCGATGACATCCGGGCGCTCGAGGAGCTTCAAAGGGGCCGCGACCTTTCGATCGCGGAGACACGTGTCCGCCGTGCCCTCGCAGCCCGAGGTGAAAAGCTTCAAAGGGGCCGCGACCTTTCGATCGCGGAGACCTGCGGCTCGAGGAGGCCGAGGCCAATCGCCTCCTCCAGGCTTCAAAGGGGCCGCGACCTTTCGATCGCGGAGACCTCGGGGTCCCGGGTGCCCGTCCGCTCGACGAGCGCGCTTCAAAGGGGCCGCGACCTTTCGATCGCGGAGACCCGGAGAGCGCCGGCGGACGCTGCCAGGGCGTGAATGAGCTTCAAAGGGGCCGCGACCTTTCGATCGCGGAGACCAGCAGCCTGATGGACGACCGCGGCTCCTCCGGCGCGCTTCAAAGGGGCCGCGACCTTTCGATCGCGGAGACTCCTCGCTCCGCGCAGCCACGACGAGCACCACGCGGCTTCAAAGGGGCCGCGACCTTTCGATCGCGGAGGCCACGT
>FWPU01000585.1_pt1 | contig 118012 bp, 110 predicted proteins | sample 2228361 | NCBI WGS metagenome assembly FWPU01 (sample SAMEA103939777, study PRJEB20133) | metagenome | reverse complement strand
TACCTCGCAATTTCACCCACCTTTATAGCACCGGTCCATTTATTCTGCCAATCCTTTACCTCACTCCTTCTCCTTAGCGAGGTAAATAACACGGGGAGGAGATCTGAGATGGGGATCTTTTGGAGAGGATCAAGGCCATCAAGTCGGGGCATCCGTTTTGGGGGTATCGGAGGGTGAGGGCATGGTTGGTTCATCGGGAGGGGATTTGGGTCAACGAGAAGCAGGTTCGGAGGGTGATGCGAGAGAATTCTCTTATGGCTACCCAAACGGTTCATAAGGCCAAAAGGACGTCTCATCCGACTGAGTCGGATCCACCTCTGGTGGAGATGGAGGCTTTAGAGGTTGCTCTTGGGAGAGAGTTTCCCAATGGGGTCAGGGGCAGTGGCCTGAAACTGATCAGTGACAATGGGTCTCAACCTACGTCGGTCTCTTTTATGAGGGATATGGGGACGTTGGGTATTGAGCAGATTTTTACTTCCTATGACAATCCAAAAGGCAATGAGGATACGGAGCGGATGATGAGGACAATCAAGGAGAAGGTCCTCTGGCTCAATGAGTTTTCCTCTCTTGAGGAGGCAAAGCAAAGGATAGCTCATTGGATTGAGGTGGATTATAACAAGCTCTATGTTCATTCGGGGTTGGGATACCTCTCTCCGGAGGAGTTTGAAAACCAGTATTGGGGTGAGATTTCCCTTAGGGAGGCGGCTTAAGGGGGATACTGAGATATGGACCGGTCACAGAAAATGGATTGTGGCGCAAATGGTGAGGTCGGTTTTTGATGGATGATACCTCTACACTTTTAAGGGCTCAAAAATGTCTTGACTTGAGGGTCGCAGTACAGTTTGTGATACGAAGTTTTTGGCTTCCTTTGACCATGAATTGGTGCTTGCCACCCGAGAAAGGTCCGGAATACCCGAGTGCCTTTAACTTACGAATCAGTTCTTTTCTTGAAACAGCTGTTACCATCTTATGCTGCAACGACCTCTTTTATTCTAATGGTAGTCCCATCAATCTCGGGTATTTGATCTCCGTCCCTGATCTTGAGAATAAGCCACTCTTCCAGGACCTCCATTAGCTCATTGCGACAATCCTCGACAGTATTGCCATTCGCCCAAACTCCATGAAAGACAGGTACCTCAGCAAACCATGTCCCATCTTCCAATATTTTGTAATGGGCTTTTTCGAGAGCCTTTTGGATATATTCTGAGATCATGTGGTTCCTCCTGTACGGATTTATAATTTATCATACCACAGCCCAAGAACATGTCAAGAGAACCTCAGCGAATTACCTTTAAAGAAAATTGCTAATTCAGTTGAATTGTTTTAATATTTAAATTTTATTTCACTTATGAAGTGCTGCGGTGTTGCAGTGTGGCAGTTAGAAATAAGTTAATGAGTTATCCGATTCTATTTCACCTACGAAGTGCAATGATGCCTTAGGTAACTCAGGGCTTTAGCCCTGATAGGTATGTCGCCTTGAACGTAATACCTGCCAAAGCAGGTATACAGTGTTGTTGTAAAAATCTAAAAAATCCTGGATTCCCGTTTTCACGGGAATGATGGAAAAGGGTGGTCATTGCGATCACCCTATAGATGCTCGCAATGACCTCATGGGATTGGTACGGTCGCTCGCAATGACTTCGTCAGATTGCCACGCGTTGCTCACAATAACAACCCACAGAATTGGGTTATGTCAGGGCTGAATCCCTGAGTTACATACTAAAAATAATTCCGGGGTTTTGGTTAAGGGGGTGAGATAAAGAGGGGATAGGCACAAGGAAGAAAGTAACTGGATCCCTGCCTTCGCAGGGATGACGAAAGGAGGGAGCAGGGATGACGAAAGGAGGGAGCAGAGATGACGAAAGGAGGGAGCAGGGATGACGAAAGGAGGGAGCAGAGACGACGAAAAAAGGGAGCAGGGAAGCCGAAAAAAGGGGGCGGGGACGACAAAAAAAGTGAGTAGGGACGAAGGAAGGGGCTGGGATGAGGAATGTGCTTAAATGCCTTTGCGAGGGAGTATAACGACCGAAGCAATCCGTTTTTTTAGAGATTGCCACGCACCCTTCGGGTGCTCGCAACGACTTTGTCGGATTGCCACACTTCGTTCGCAACGACTTCGTCGGATTGGGCCGCTCCCTCCGTGTACTCGCAAAGACTTCATTGGATTGACACGCTTCGTTCGCAATGACTTGACAGCAAATGGATTTCTGTTTCTAAATTGGAGGATAAATCTTTTGAAAAGGTAATTCAGGAAGACCGAGAAAGGCTTCGACGCAAGGCATTAATTATGGAACAAGAAATTATTTAATTCGATGAAAAACCGTCTTGACCGGATTAAATGGATCGAAGACTACCATTCCTTTTGAGTTAATTGGGTTAATTGGGTTTATTGGGTTTGTTGAGCTAAGAAAAAAGCCCACTGGTCTTTTGCCCAGTGGGCTTTTTAAATCCTAAACAAAATATTTGAAATTTCCCCTCACCCCTTCCCCTCTCCCACAGGGAGAGGGAGGGGGTGAGGAAATTCGATTTATTTTTTAAATTTCTTCCTCATAAATCCTGCCAATCCGAGCAGTCCAGACCCAAGCAATAGCATAGTTGCCGGTTCGGGGACAATATTGTTAAAAATATCGTTCCCACAGGTTGGTGAAAGGTGAAATCGCACGTCTGCAATATTGAAGGGGTATTCCCCTTCATATGATACTTTAATTAATCCGGAACCATCATACAACACGTCAAGGATTACATCATCAAGAAGTATACCTGTTGCAGTTGTAATTTCGTGGTCTCCTACGTTTTCCGAGGAATATGGTGGATTGGTAAAATATTCTATAAAACCGCTCCCAGTCCATTGGGAATACCTATATTGGAGAGGTGGTGAGAAAACATTCCCTATAAAAATCCCGTCCGTGCTTTCTATTTCAACCACATTAACCCCACCAGCAGGTTGGCCATGGTCTCTTAAAGCAACCGCATAGTCAATTATCCCATCAAGGTTGACATCCACAAATAGGTCACCAATTGCACCGCCACTTATTACTGTAGATGGGCTTAACCATCCTGCAGTAAATATTTGGAACTCGAAACCAGTTATGTCCCCATAAACATCAATCTTTGTAATGTCGAATAAGTCAATTCCAATAATGTCTATTGCTTTCTGCCAAATATCCTGATCCTTTGGGTGCAAATAGGTGTCCTGGTAACTTGCCACAAACGGCAAAGTAGAACCTATTCCGGTAAATGTTAAAAGAATTATAGCGAATAACGTTCCAATTAATACTATTTTCTTCATTTTTTACCTCCATATTAGTTTTGAAATTTTGTGAAAATAGTGAGTACTGTTTTAAACAAAGCAAATCTTGTGCCAAATATTGGGAAATTTTAAACTTATTGAAATTAAAGAATAATTTAAATTTTGCCTTTTATCACCTCCTTTAAAAAGTGGAAAGGATTTTCCATTTTTTCCCGATTTACTTCCCTTCTTTCATTACCGTGTTCGCGACTCGTGTCCCGAATTTGATATTTTATTAAGTTCTTCTTATGTAATCCTTATTGCAGCACAGAAGCACCACAACACCTATTTAACTCATTAACTTATTCACTTATTTCCTAAATCTTCTTCTCACAAACCCCGCCAATCCCAATAATCCCGATCCTAAAAGCAACATGGTTGCAGGCTCCGGCACAAGAACCAACTGATCCTGTTTACAATTTCCTTCTTTCCATAAATTCAAAACAGCCACTGGATATTGGCCATTGTTATTGGCTTTGGCATTAGATTCATTGCCAAATTTTGATAAAACTGATTGCCTGAATTCATTCCCTGATCCGGGGTCACCAGCTTCTCCTTCAAGCCACCATATTGTTGCCTGAAGCCGACCGGCGTCATCGTCACGATCAGAGGGGGGTACATTATAATCGTACTCAGTCAATATACCCCTTGCGAATTGATAATATAGCCATGCAGTTCCTACAGAAATCGGGTCACCTTGCGGACCCACACCGCCCGCATATGCACTATCGCTAATGCTAAAATCATAGGTAGTGCCAATATTAATATATTCTCTATATTCGACACAGAATGTCTGAAAGCTTGGGTCGTATTCCCCTATGTTTTTTGTGTCATCATCGTAAAGAAGAAGCACCCAATCCAAATCAGGGAAAAGATCGTTATTATTTATTTTCACTGTGAATTCACCACCATTTCCGCTGTAATATCCAGATACCCTCCGCATTGTCACTGTATCAGCCATGACCATCGGAGCAATCGCAAATAACATTAAGAAAATTGTTATCCCTACTCCCTTTTTCATTCTTTTTCCTCCTTCAATAGATTGAAAATAAGGTGACTCGTGTCACTTTGTTCCCTTATTTATATTATTCTTTCTAATTTCACATGGCCACGGTGCCACCCGCGAACCATGAAAAGGGCTCTAACTCCCCTGGGGAGAGGATAGGTGAGGGGAAAGACTTATTTTCTAATTAATCCCTAACAGTAGCACCGTGTCATTTTATTCCTATTAAGGTTTCTCGATTTAACCCAATCAACCCACTAACCCAAGAAACTATAGTTTAGAAAATTTTGTAATTCCTGCGGAGGCAGGAATCTAAAACCTGTTGATTTAACTGGATTCCCGCCTACGCGGGAATGATAAAGCAGAAATTTTAAAATGCCTTTTATTTCAAGGAGTTATAAATTTTTGCTAAACTACAGGCAAGTAACTATTTCCTAAATCTTCTTCTCACAAACCCCGCCAATCCGAGTAATCCAGAACCGAGAAGAAGCATGGTTGCCGGTTCGGGTATGGGGGTATCACCAATCCAGCCGCTGTCTTCAGGATCTCCGTTTACGTAAATTCCTTGAACATGAGCCGCTGAATGAAAAACACCAGCTCCACCCCCACCTACTGAATTACTAAAGAAATTAAAAGAAAAAGCTGAAATTACTTCAAGTGAAGTTATTAAATATTTTGCGGTATCTCCTGCGCCAAAAACATTAGGATTCCAGGTGAAATTAATATCAAAATACCCATCCCCATCTGCTTTAAATGCATCTCTCCCTGTTTCTATTGTGTTGGCTTCAGTTCCAGAAATATATTTAAAACTAAGCTTTGTTGGATCAAGGTTTGGATCGAGGTTAAAATACCATCCCTTTTGGCCAACAAACTCAGAGGATGATTGGAGCAGATTTTTTAACTCTAACTAAGCATAACTATTACTCGGTATGTCTTTAAAAATTGCAATTAGCCATGGAGGAGAACCTGAAGGACTCTGTCCACCACTAAATTCATAATTAAGATTAAAGGTTATCGTATTTGCAGAGGAAGTTTTCCCAATTAAAAAAACTATAAACATTGAAAGCAAAAACACACTTTTTTTCATTTTTCATCCTCTTAATGTAGAGGTAAATATATTTTTTTAATTTAAAAAAGCAAAACCTGTGCCAAATATACATATTTTGATAACTTATTGTTTTTAAATTGGAATTCAAATTTTGATATCTTTTCCCTCATTGAAAAAGTGGAAGTGATTTTCTCTTTTTTCCCGAATCAGTTCCACTTTTAGGAATCTCCTATAAGCGCGAGGGTTTTTGAGATTGCCACGTTTCACTCGCAACGACAACCCACAGAGTTGGGTTATGTCAGGGCTGAAGCCCTGAGTTACATACTAAAAATAATTCTGGGGTTTTGGTTAAGGGGGTGAGATAAAGAGGGAATCCAGGCTTATATTAGATTGTCATTCCTGTGAAGACAGGAATCCAGGTATTTATGTTTCTGGGTCCCTGCCTACGCAGGCATGACGAAAAGGAGGTGCAGGGACGACGAGGAAGGAACAGGGAGGACAAAAGGAATGACTGGGTTCCTGCTTTCGCAGGAACGACGATGGGAAAGGGGCAGGGATGACGAAAAGGGGGGGCGGGAATGACTCATTCTTTCGAGCCAATGATTATTTGAAGGTCCCTTTTTAATTACCATTTTAGACAACCAGAGACTACGTTGGATTGCCACCCTTCGCTCGCAAAGATTTTGTTGGATTGTCACGCCTGCGTGCCGTAACACTTTTAAGGTTTACTTAAAAATACATGGCACTTTGGAGTGCAGGCACGCACCCTACTGGTGCTCGCAATGACGTAATGAGATTGCCACGCTCCCTACGGTCGCTCGTAATGATAAAACACAGAGTTGGGTTATGTCAGGGCTGAAGCCCTGAGTTACAGTTGAGGTATTTCAAGGCTGAAGCCTTGAGTTACAGTTGAGGTACGTCAGGGCTAAAGCCTTGAGTTACAGTTGAGGTACGTCAGGGCTAAAGCCCTGAGTTACAGTTGAGGTATTTCAAGGCTGAAGCCTTGAGTTACGATGAGGTATTATCCACACCCTCATCAATAAAAAAATTGTTTTATGTTGGAGAATATGATAAATTTTAATTGAGTTATAAAAGTGGGAATAAATGAAAGATGAGTCCAAAGGTTGAATTGGTATTAAGACGGTTAAAGAATTATAAACCCGAGAAGGTCATTCTCTTTGGTTCTCATGCCAGAGGGTCTTCGGATGCCTACAGTGACATTGACCTGGTTGTCATTAAAAAGACCAAAAAACCTTTTCTTGATCGGATTAAAGATGTGATTAAAATAATTAAGCCGAATTTCTCAATCGACATCTTGGTCTATACCCCTGAGGAATTCAGGGAAATGCTATTGAGTGGGAATCCATTCATTGAATTTGTCGCAAGAGAAGGAAAAGTTCTTTATGAAAAAAAATGAGCTGGAATCAAAGCGCTGGCTCGATCAGGCCAGATACGATCTTAAAACCTCTCGATGGAACCTGAAGGGCGTTCTGTTTGCCCCTGCCTGTTTCTGGGCACAGCAATCAGCCGAAAAAGCAACCAAAGCCTACCTTTATTCTATGGGCGAAAGAATTGTCATTGGACATTCGGTTTCGGAATTACTCGAAAAATGTAAAAGTTATGATAGAGATTTCAGGACACTTATTCCATTAGGCGCACTTCTTGACCGATTTTATATTCCCACAAGGTATCCCAATGGCCTTCCAGGTGGGGTTCCGGGTTATGTTTATACCAAAAAAGACTCTGTTGAAGCAATCCGATCAGCCCAAAAGATTTTAGATTTTGTCTCTAAAAAGATTTTTGGGGTCCAACCCAATAAAACCACGAGGAGGAAAATGGATGAGAAGGTTTAATAATAAAAAGACGGCATTTGTCTTAATCCTTATTTCAGGGTTGATTCTGGGTGGTTTAGCAGGCTGTAGCAAGGAGGCCAAACGGGAAAAACACTTAAAAAGGGGAGAAAAGTATTTTTCTGAGAACAGATTCCGGGAGGCCATTATCGAATATAAGAATGTCCTTCAGATTGATCCCAAAGATGCCAATGTTCGTTATAAACTTGGTCTTTCTCACTTGAGACTGGGGCAGTTCCGTGAGGCTTTTATGGAATTTTCAAAAAGCGTTGAATTGAATCAAGATCAGGTTGATGCCCGCCTCCAACTGGCCAATCTTTACCTCCTCTCGAGAGACAAGCAGAAGGCAAGGGAACAAGCGAAGTTGGTTCTTGCAAAAGATCCGAATAATCCTTCTGGACTCCTCTTAATGAGTTCGATTTATATGCTGGAAAAAGATTCGGACAGGGCGATTTCAGAAGCCCGAAAGGCCATCGAAAAAGATCCTAAAAACATCGATGCCTATCTCCATCTGGCAAACCTCTATCTTATGAAAAAGGATCTGGTGAAGGCAGAGCAGACATTTAAAGAAGCCATCAAGGCGGACGAAAAGTCAATCAAGGCTCGCTATGCGCTGGCTGAGTTCTATCGGAGGGCGGGGAAGATGGACCTCGCTGAGGCTGAATTGATGGAGGTGACCAAGATTGAACCTAAGAATCCCAATTCCTATATGGCGCTTGGAAACTTTTACACCTCGTTAAAACGAATGGAAGAGGCAGAAAAACAGTTCATCAAATCGGTTGAGGTGGATCCTAAAGGAATTCCTGCCCAAATTCATTTGGGGGATTTTTATTTGCTCTGGGGTAAGAAAGAAAAGGCGATTGTGACTTACCAGAAAGCGGTCGAGGTGGACGAGAAAAATATTTTGGCAAGGGCGAAACTTGCGGAGGTCTATTTAAATGATAATAAACTTGATAAGGCTTTGGAACTGGTAGAAAAGATTCTTGAGATTAGCCCAAAGAGCCATGAAGGGACGTTTTTGAGAGGCAGGATTCATCTAGCAAAAAAAGAGTTCAATGAGGCGATCAATCTCTTTCAAGCCTATCTCAAAGATCATCCCAAATCCTTTTTGGCCCATCATTTTCTCGGGCTCTCCCATCTCGGAAACAGAGATATTCAACAGGCAAAAACCACACTGGCAGAGGCGGTTAAGCAAAATCCCAACCATCTGGAGTCGAGACTTCTTCTTGGAGAGATTCATCTTCGAACAGGTGCTTTCGATTTAGCCATTGAGGAGGCCCAGGAGATTTTAAAAAGGGATAACAAATCGGTTCAAGCCCATCTCCTTCTGGGAAACAGCCTCTTAATGAAGAGAGATTTCCCAAAGGCCCAAAAATCCTACGAGGAGGTGATAAAACTTTCTCCTCAGAACCCTGCTGGCTATTTCCATTTAGGACGGACCCTTCTGGCGCAAAGGAAGGATAAGGAGGGGTTGGCCAACCTCGAAAAGGCCCTTTCCATTGAACCCAATTTCATCGAACCCCTGAATCTCATGGTGGCATTCTACCTTAATCAGAAGGAGAACCGAAGGGCCATAGAAAGAGTGGAGTCCCAAATAAAGGTCTCTCCCCAAAACCCCTTTTTCCACCACCTTTTAGGTCGTCTTTATGAGGCGAATAAGGAGAATGAAAAGGCAGAGGGATCCTATAAAAAAGCAATTGAGATCAACCCGAATCTTTCGGGATTCTATGTTTCCCTTGCCAACTTCTATGTAAGGCAGAACTTAGTGGAAAAGGCGATTCAGGGATACCTCACTGCTCTTGAGAAAAATCCCGATTCCATTTCAGCCCTGATGGGTCTGGGAATTATTTATGATACCCAGAAGAAGTATGACAAGGCCAAAGAGTATTACCAAAAGGCATTAAAGATCAACCCAAAATTTGCTCCTGCGGCTAATAACCTGGCCTATCTTTATGCCGAAAGGGGAGAAAATATTGACGAGGCCCTCACGCTTGCCCAGAGTGCAAAGGAGCAGTTTCCAGAGGATCCACATATCACGGATACCCTTGGCTGGATCTATTATAAAAAGAATGTTTTCTCAAGGGCGATTGCCTATTTGAAGGAGGCCAATGAGAAAGTTAAAGACAATGCGGTGATGCGATATCACCTGGGGATGGCTTACTTTAAAAACGGAAATAAGGAAGAGGCGAAGCGAGAACTCAAGAAGGCCCTTGAATTAGATTCGAAATTTCAAGGCGTTGAGGAGGCAAAAGAAACCTTAATGAAATTAAGATAGGTGGTAAAGAGGCAAAGTGGGTTAGAGGAGTTTATAATTCTATCTTTACAAAGAAGATCTCTTTGATATCCTCTCGGTGGCCAATCACACTCCTTCCCCAATTGATGATGGATTCGGAAGATATCCTTTCAGGATTTTTTCTTCTCTCTGGAAGGATTCCAAGAAAATGGGGTTTTTCTTTTTCATTGAGCCAGTAGAATTCATAAGCCACCATGCTTTTTGGCCCTCCCCTGTGTTAAAAATGAGATTGAGAAGATTGAAATTAAAAATAAGCAATTTTTATACCATATTTACAATTTAATTGTAACTTGCTGTTAATTATTAATTTTTTAAAAATTATACTTTTTATGGTTGTTCAAAAAGTAGAAAAGTTTTACCCATAAATCCCGAAATACTTCCACAGTCAATTCCTTCTCGGAAGGCAACAATACTAACTCTCTTTAAAGTTTGTCGATCTTAAAACGATGCCATCGGAATTCTTTACCCTCTCTAAGAAACTCTAGCCAAAAATATTTGAAATTTCCCCCTCACCTCATCCCTCTCCCCAGTGCCTGCCTGACGGTAGGCAGGGGGAGAGGGGAAGGGTGAGGGGAAAGACCAGAGGGGAGGAGTTTAATTTTTATCTCCAAAAGGGCTTTCAGAATTCTACGGAAGTTTGACCCTGGAGAGATTTTCTTTTATAAAAAGGTGAAATGTCATTGAAAAAAGATGATGGGTTTAAGTTGGTGGTCTTCGATCTGGATGGGACGCTCACCCAGGAACGTTCGATCTGGGAGTTTATTCATAAACGATTAGGGAAATGGGATGGGTTTGCCGAGGAGTATCAGAATCAGTTTCTGGCGGGGAAGATATCCTATGAGGAATTCTGCGAGCGCGATGCCGAGGTATGGAAAGGGATGAGAGTTGAGGAGTTGGAGGAGATCATCAGGAGCGTTCCTTTTCATTTAGGAGTGGATGAATTGATCCATTTCTTTAAGCAAAGGGGGTTGAGGCTGGCCATGGTTTCTTCAGGCCTATCCCTCCTTACGAATTGGGTTCATGAGAAATATGGTTTTGATTATTCGGTCTCCAATGATCTTCTTCACGAAGATGGGATTTTGACTGGGAAGGTGAGGATCCAGGTTTATTACGATCGAAAGGCAGAATGGGTCGAGAAAATCCTTAAACAATTTGGAGTGAAGCCTAAAGAAGCGATGGCCATTGGAGACAGCCGGGGCGATATCGATATGTTTCAGAGGGTAGGGTTTTCGGTGGCTTTTAATTCGTCCTGTGCCGAGCTTGAGCAGATTGCAAGTGTTTGCATTCGCACTCAGAACCTTGCCGATATCATTCCGAGGCTTCCGCTTTGAGAGAATAGAGAAGGAGATTGGGGGATGGGGAGATAGGGTAGAATATGGGATGGGAATTAGACTTCATGCGATGGGCCGATGGAGTGTGGAGCTCATCGCTTCTCGATTATACAATCCCCTGGCTTACCTATCTGGGAAGCCATTTTGCTGTCATTCTTTTCATCCTCCTTAGTTTCCTGATCACCAAGAAAAGAAGGATTCTCCGCTCTCTCCTCTTCCTCTATGGGATCCAATCCGGAGTGGTTTACAGTCTGAAATTTCTCATCCAGAGGGAAAGGCCTTTCCATTTTATCCAGGAGATGGCCTTAAAACTCTCCAAGGGCCCGGGTGAAATACTGGACCCCAGTTTTCCCAGTGCCCATGCCACCTATGCCTTTATGATGGCCATTGTCCTTTCTTATTGGTTTCCTAAATTAAGAATTCTTTTTTTTATCTTGGCGACTTTTATTGCATGGACTCGGATCTACTTAGGCCTCCATTATCCCACGGATGTTCTGGCAGGTGGCCTTCTGGGATATGGGATAACGAAGGTATTTTTGAAAATGTTCGGGGTTGACAAATTCACCATTTAATGGCTAAATATTAACCATGATACGGCGATATTTACAAGACCAAATCCTGCAATCTCTAAAGCACTTTCCGGTTGTCCTCCTCATAAGTGCCCGTCAAGTAGGAAAGTCAACATTAGCTCAAGGACTATGAGATAGATTTTATAATTGAACGGGGAGGAAAACTGGTGGCGATTGAGGTAAAGTGGGCCCATCGAATTGATGAATGAGACCTAGTCAATTTAAAATTGTGTGCTGAGGGTCTAAAAGACAAACTTCATTTCTCTATCATCCTTTACCGAGGAACAGAAATTGTTCCCCTTACCCCCAAGATCGTTGCCATTCCCTTTCCCATCTTTTTTGGGATAGTATGAAATCGATTGTTAGAACTCACTCCCTCCATGAAAAAATGAAATTTAAATCTCAAAAGGTATAAGGTGAATTTCTTAATAGAAGTTTCATCAGCGTTAAAGATTTTTCCTGGAGGAATTGAGGATGGATATTAATGGAGGCACTTTAAAAAAGAGAAGTTGGTTAACGGGAGAGAAGAGAATTTCTTTCTCGGAAGGTCTTTTCCATTTTTATAAATTTTTCACCGAAGTCAATCGTGTGTTTCCTCATCTCTTCATAAGCCGCTTCAGGATTGCCTGAAATCACTGCTTCCACTAAAGAGCGATGCATGCCTCGTGGATGGACAATATCTGGGTCAGGATTAACTGCAAGCACAACCTCTTTGGTCAATTTCAAAAGAGAGCGCATCAGGGCTTCAAATACTCGATTCCCGCACATCTCGGCTAAAATAAGATGGATTTTTTGCTTCCTCTCCACATCCAGCAAAAGGGATGGGATGGGAAGATCTTCTATTTCCAACGCCTCTTGTAATTGTTGGCACGATTCGGAGTTAGTATTCAAGGCGGCTAATCGAGCGACTTCTGGTTCAATCAAGAGCCTCACATGGTAGAGCTCAGGGATTGAAATCTTATTAGCCAAGAAAAGATCCAAAAAGGCATTTGCCAAAGATTCGAAGGTTAATTCAGTAACATAAGTCCCTCCGGCTGCTCCTTGTCTTGTAACGATAAATCCATTATGTTCCAGTTTTCTAATCGCTTCCCTGATGGTCAAACGGCTTACTTGAAACTCTTCTGCAAGTTCCCTCTCTGAGGGTAACCTTTCCCCTCGTTTAAAATGGCCTGTCAGGATGGATTGTTTTAATTGCTGAATGACTGCCTCGGATACCCTTAATTGTCTAACTGGGCGAAATCTTGGCATTTTTACCCTTAAAAGTGAAATTAAATTTTTTTAAAAAAATTAATTAAAAATCCTTGACAAAATTTTTTAATTGGTTTAATGATTAAACCAAATAATTCTAAATGTCAAGAATTTTTTCATAAATATATCTAAAAATATTTATAAGTGAATGATTGGATTTTATTAAGTTAATGATAATACAGATTAGAAAAAAAGTTTGTCAGGATTCTCCTCGAGATTATTTGACAGCCATAAATTGCACTTTTAACCCACGGAAGGAAATTAATTATTCTTTTGCAAAGATCCAATATATTGTCAAGAAATTTCAAGGTAATTCAAAAATTTTATTGATAAAATACCTAACCTTTTCAAATTTTTTCGATGGAGAAACGACTTGCTTTATTCAACCATGTTTTGGCGGACTCAATGTTTATTGTTGGTCTGGACAAACGCGGATGGGGCCATTGAAAGGTCGAATTTGCCATATGGAAATTATCTCAAAAAGTTAGTCTGATTTTGTCCCAAGGACTTACCTTCATCCTCGGCCGAGAAAGAAGGGGCAAAGAATCTGGGATACTCTAATACTATTTGTTGATGACCCATTATGGGTCTACTAAGGAAAGGAGGTTGGGACCATGGTAAGGATGAAATTGATTTTTTTGGGTTTTGTGATCCTATTAACGTTGATAGTAGGTGGTGGATTAGCACTAAGCGAGCCCAATCAGGAAAGTTGCGAAGCCCTTAAATCATATGTGGAGGGGCTGACAGATGAAATGTTCGGTATGCCGATTACCAACGTTACAGCAACCTGGAAAAAAACTGGGACAGATACATATTTTTGCCAGGTGACAGGATGGATTTGGCCGGAAACCAAATTCCACGTTACCCTTCCCACTATTAACCCTTCTTGGAACGGAAGGTACATGAATACTGGAGGGGGTGGTTGGGATGGATTTCTTATGCCCCCTAGCTCTCCTAATACATTGGGATATGCAACATCCCAGGCCAATGGAGGGTACATGGGTGCAAATTGGCCAGGGACGGGCACATTTGGCTTAAAAGAACCCTACTTTAGCATGTATTACAAAAAGGAAGATTATCCCACAGGAGCTGGTGGTTGGTATGGGGATGTGAATCCGAAGGGTTCAGGTAATCCTTATGCCTGTCAAAAGGTTTATGACTTCGGCATCAGACACCTACGGGAAACCCCTCTTATCGCAAAAAAGATCATCAAACAATACTATGGTGAGGAGCCGGCCTTCTCATATTTTAGCGGGAGATCTTGCGGTGGCAAAGAGGGTCAGATCAGTGCACAGAAACTTTATGACGTCTATGATGGATTCTTAATTGGGTGTCCCCTGGGTGGCCACGTAGCTGTAACCTTCCGGGGAACCTGGGACACACTTTGGGGTGCAGGACTGGCTAAGTCAGTACCTGGCGGAGGCACTGTATATAGTAGATATAAGGCAAGACTGCACTACAAGGCGGTCTATGAAAAATGTGATGCTGTTGATGGCCTTGTGGACGGTATGATAGACGATCCACGTAAATGCAAGTTCGACCCCCTTACTGATCTTCCTGCATGTAACGATGAGGAAGAAGCCGAGGAAGCTAAAGGCAACTACCAGTCAACATGTTTTACCCTCGCCCAACGTATAGCACTCAAAGAGATCTATGCAGGGCCACATGACAGCAAGGGAAACCCGTGGTATGTTGGAACACCGCTCAGTGCTGAATATGTTACTGCATCAGGTATGAGTGGTTTCGGAAGTGCCATAAGTGATGCATGGGCGCCACCAATGTTTGCCAATATTGCCTTGGATCCTCCCCAAGGTCCGTATTTCGACATAACGACCTTTGACTGGGACATTGACCCTATTCATATTCAAGAAACTACCTGTGAACAGTGCTACGACGATGGCACGTGTGTGAAGTTCAACGTGCACGATGTGCTGGATGGAATCACTCTTAGTCCTAATCCTGAGCCAAACATGGGTGGTTTCGAACCCCTTTATAAAAAAGGAGGTAAGATAGTCCAATTTCACGGCTGGGCAGATGCATTGGTGTCAGCCTTCGGGGGGTCTTCTCAATTCTACGAGTCGGTCATGAAGATAATGGGTGCCGAACGGACAAAGAGTTTTTATAAACTCTACATGATTCCCGGTGCTGGACACTGCAGTCCAGGATTTGGTGCCTACCCGAACATGAGTATTCAATTGGTGGCAGATTGGGTTGAAAAAGGGATAGAGCCCGGTGTACTTATTGGAACACGCAATCCGAATGTCGATGCAAACTATCCTTTGAAACGGACCCGCCCGATTTGCCCATATCCAGAAGTGGCGCGTTATAGCGGCGAGGGAAGCATTGAGGAGGCAGATAACTTCATGTGTGTGCCTCCTATTGAGGTCCGAATTGAGCCTGAAACGCTCAATCTGAAAAGTAAAGGAGAATTTACTGCTTTTATTACGGTGCCTGAGGGTTATGATATCAGGGACTGGAACATCGGCAATATCTCATGTGAGGGTGCCCCTGCGATTAAAGGAATGGTATCAGGTGACGGGCGCACGTATATCGCTAAGTTCAAAAGACAGGATCTGAAGGACGTCAGAGCAGGAGAAGAACTCACACTAACTGTTAAGGGTACATTTACTCGTAACGGAAAGAAGGCGCTGATTCAGGCGAGCGACACAATAAGGGTTATTAATTAATAAGATAGGGCCACAAGAAACCTTTGTGGGCTCTAATTTAATCAAGGAAGCCTGTTAAAAATTTAATGAATCCAAAAGTTTTTCAAGAATAATAGCTATCTAAATTTGATTTTTAGTTTTATAAATAAAATAAAAACAAAGGAGGTAAAAAATGAAAAGGAAACTCGGATTTATTTTAGTTGCAGTAGTGGTTGTTGCCAGCGTGATTGCGATAGGGATTCGACCAGCCGTCTCCGCAGTAGAACTTACCCTCAGCCATATGGCGCCTGCCGGTTCTGTGCTTGATAAACAGCTTTCAGCGTGGGCAGAAAAAGTTAAAAAGGATAGTGGCGGCAAATTGAGTATTCGCATATTCCCAGGCGCAACCTTGATCAAACCTGTAGAGACTTTTGCAGGGATTGAGAAGGGGATTGCTGATCTGGGCTCAAGTTATCGCTATTCCAGAGCCGGGGCAGAACTGACCGGAATACTCTCCATGTTTTTAGCGGGTGTACCTAATTCTGCAACGGGGTCAAGTATCGTTGCCGAAGTCTGGAAAAACTTTCCTGAGTTTCGAAAGGAATGGGAAACCGTCAAGGTTTTATGGATTAATTCCTCCGGTCCTGCTGTGGTGGCTACGACCAAACCGGTCCGCACCATGGCTGACCTGAAAGGATTGGAGTTAAGGGTTCCTGTGCCTGAGGCAGCGGATGCATTGAAGGCCTTAGGGGGGACCCCTGTAAGTATGACGTCGGCGGACATGGTCATTGGGATACAGAAGGGCACCGTGCATGGCGGTCTGGTTTTCAAAGAGGCGATTGAAGCCTTTAAACTTCCCGTGAAATATGTCACTGAATTTGGCATGTATCAGTCCTCTAATTGGTTCTTGGTGATGAACCTCGATAAGTGGAAAAAACTGCCTCCTGACCTTCAGAAAGTGATTGATAATAGTCTTCAATGGGGCAGGAACGAGTCCATCAAGGCGTTTGATGCTGCGGATGCCTCTGCAGTTGAATATGGGAAGAAGCAGGGGATGGAGTTTATAAAGTTATCACCTGAGGAGGAAGCTCGGTGGTTTGCGGTGGTGGAAGGGGTTTATAAGAAGCATGCGGCGGATTTGGATGCGAAGGGATACCCTGCCACCAAGGTGTTTGAGTTCGTCAAAAAACTGAAAAAACAAAAATAATAAGATAATTTTAACCATGAGTAGGATTGAATCCCCTTAGAAGCAAAAAAGACTCCAGATCTAATTCTAAGAAATAAAGGGGGGTTGGGGAAAGAGGAGTATTCTTATAAAAAAGACGGTTCTTTTCTTAGAGTTAAGGAGGCAGAACTATGAAGAAGTTATTGAGCATCCCAATCGTATTGTTAGTAGTTTCCGTTGTTTCTTTAATTAATTTTGGCTCTTCAATGGAAGCAAGGCGACCGTTGCTGGCCGAGGCAGAGGGGAGTCAGCAAACCATTTCCTTAGGGGTCAACCTTATCTTCCCAGCCACGCATTTTGTGGCTGCGGTCTAATTACCCAGATATTTTAAGAGGGTAGAGGCCGCAGCAGGGGGTAAATATAAATTGGATATAAAATATTACCCAGTGGGGACTTTACTTTCACCAGGAGATGCCTATGATGGGATGACCCAAGGGATTGTGGATATGGTGCAGTCTTGCTTTTCCTATACCCCAGGTCGTTTTCCTGTAATGTGGACACTCTATAAACCAGGCATCGCCCCACCTGAAAATTGCCATGCCGCAGCCCATGCCATCTGGGAGTACTATAATACGATAAAACCCAAGGAATTTGAGGATTCCAAGGTCCTATACCTTTGGGCCGTTGGGCCAGGTTGGCTGCATACCAAAAAGCCCATCAACACTGTAGCAGAAATCAAGGGTTTGAAAATAAGGTCTACAGGAGCATTCGTTGACGCCGTTAAATTGTTGGGTGCTGAGCCAATTGCCATGCCTATGGGCGATGTTTACATTGCCGCTCAAAAGGGGCTAATCGATTCTCTTATCTCCCCACCCGAAACATTGGAGACATGGAAACACCATGAGATCTTTGATTATTCTGTATTTCTCCCTACCGTCTATTCTCACTTCCAGTATTTGGTGATGAACCTGAATAAATGGAAATCATTGCCTAAGGACCTTCAGGAGGCATTCGATGCAGTCGCCAAGAACGCTGTGAAGGAAGCAGGACAGATTTGGGAATATAATAACCAGAAGGGCATAGACTATGCTAAGGCGCAGCCTGGCGGTCATAAGTTTTCACATTTTTCTAAATCAGAAGTGGCAAAACTATTGGAGACGATAAAGCCTATCCGGGACTCCTATATAAAAGAATTGAATAGGCGGGGTCTTCCTGGAGAAAAAATAGTAAAGACTGCTACCACGATCATGGAGAAATACAACCAACAAACCTTCGAGCCCTGGAAGCCTTAGTAAAGGAATATAGGGTTCAACTCCACGAACAATCCAGAGAGGGGGGGATGCCTTCATTTTCATTGGTAAGGGAAGGCCTCCCCCTTGAGTAAAAAGCCATGGAACTGAGTAGAATCTCCTCTTTTGAAAAGTTTGTGACCCTAATCACTAAGGTGAGTGACAGGATTTCCCAGATGGCAGTCATGGCAATGATGCTGGTGACGATAGGTAATATTTTAGGGCGTGTGGTCTGGCGGCCCATTTATGGGACCTTCGATTATGTAAGTTTTTTTTCGGTGATCGTGGTCGCCTTAGCATTGGCCCACTGTTCTGTTCAAAAAGGCCATATCTCAGTCGACCTTATCACCTCCCGTCTCCCTCGACGGGTTCAGGGAATCCTCGGGTGTTTGGTCGACCTTTTGAGTATGGGCTTTTTTGTCATCGTGATTTGGCAGTGTATCGTATTTGCCGGAAGAATGATAAAAACCAAACAGGTCACGATGACGGCACTCCTCCCCTTTTATCCTTTTATCTATGTGATCGCATTGGGTTGCTTTCTTTTCTGCCTAACCCTTTTAGTCGAGTTGATCAAATCTCTTCACAAAACGGTGAAAGGATGACCCCATCCACTGCTGCCCTCCTTAGCGTGGGAGTCCTGATCTTGCTTTTCCTCATGAAGATGCCAGTTGCCATTGCCATGGGTCTGGTGGGTTTCATTGGATTTATGTGGGTGGTTTCTGTGCCTGCAGGTCTGAGCATCGTGGCCAAAGGATTTTGGACGATGTTTTCCTCCTATGATCTGAGCGTGGTTCCGATGTTTGTATTTATGGGGACCATTGCCTTCTATGCAGGAATGGGTGCTCGTCTTTACGATGCTGCCTATAAATTTTTTGGACGATTTCGTGGGGGACTCGCCTTAGCCACGATTTTTGCTTGTGCTGGTTTTGGAGCGATGTGTGGTTCCACTAACGCAGAAGCCGCTGCCATGGGAAAAGTGACCTTGCCTGAGATGAAAAGGTATCGTTACGATGATTCTCTTGCTACGGGTTGTGTAGCTTCTGCTGGCAGTCTCGCGATCCTGATCCCCCCGAGCGCATTGCTCATCATCTATGGGATCCTCACAGAACAATCCATAGGGAGGCTGTTTGCTGCAGGGATTTTGCCGGGATTGTTATTAACCCTTCTCTTCGCCATGACGATTTTCATCGTATGTCGGTTCAGGCCTGAACTGGCTCCACCCGGTGCCAAGTCAACCTGGAAGGAGAGATTAACTTCCCTTAGCGGGGTTATCGAAATGTTTCTGCTGTTTTCCCTGGTGATGGGGGGTCTCTTTATAGGCTGGTTTACGCCTACTGAGGCGGGTGCTGCTGGGGCTGCTGGCGCTATTCTCATCGCCCTGATCAGGAGAAAACTTAACTGGAAAGATTTTTTGAACTCTCTTGCGGATACCACCCGGATCACCGCGATGGTTTACCTCATCATCACAGGCGCAATCCTATACAGTTATTTCATGGCAGTCACAAGGTTGCCCTTTGAATTGTCAGCCTGGGTGGGGGGCTTGGGAGTATCGCCAACCCTAATAATGGTGATAATCATCTTTGGATACTTGATTGGGGGCTGTTTTATGGATTCTCTCGCAATGATTACGCTAACCGTCCCTATTCTCTTTCCTCTGATCTTAAAACTGGGATATGATCCGATATGGTTTGGTATCATCACTGTGCTGGTTGCCGAGATGGGTGTGATTACCCCACCGGTTGGGATAAACGTTTATGTGATCAAAGGGGTAGTTCCAGAAGTCCCGTTGGAGACTATCTTCAGAGGGATATTTCCTTTCTTGATGGCAATCCTTGTGTGCGCTGTTATATTGATAATATTCCCTCAAATAGCAACGTATCTACCGAGCTTTATGTCTTATTAGGTAGAAAATAAGTCTTTCCACTCACCTTTATCCTCTCCCCAGGGTGGGGGTGAGGGAGATTTTCATGGTTTGCGGGTGGCCTTGCGGCCAGGTGGAATTAGTTGTTAGAGAGGCGATTCTGTGAGTTTGGAGAGAATAGGGGGAGCTAGCTTCCATTTCCGACTATAAGGCGGGGTCAACCGAGCAGACCATAAAAGGTGAAGCCCTATCATAGGCGAAGCCAGAAAAAACGATAAGGATCAGGGGGCAGATTGATAATGAAAGACAATTTTTCTGAAATATCGGCAAAACAGAAGGAGTGGGAGGAAGGCCCTCTCAAAGAGTATTTGAAGGAATTCCCTGAAAGGGAGATCGTTACTGAGCTACCGATCCAGCGGCTCTATACCCCTCTGGACAGGGCCAACTCGAATTACGTGGAGGACATAGGTTTTCCTGGCCAATACCCCTTTACCAGGGGTATTACGCCGACAATGTACCGCAGCCAAATCTGGCCGATGTCAGACTATGCAGGGTTTGGCACAGCAAATGAAGCAGCCGAGCGGCACAAGTATCTTCTTTCCCAGGGCAACACACAGATAGCGGTCGCTTGCGATCTTCCCACGCAGCTTGGATATGATGCGGATGACCCTTTGGTGGAAGCCGAAGTCGGCCTGGTAGGGGTGTCGCTTTCCTCATTGAGAGATGTCGAGGATTTCCTGGCTGATATTCCACTGGATAGGGTAACGATACGGGGCTCGACAAGTTCACTGGTATTGGTGCTCTGGGCAATGTATACCGTGGCTGCTGAAAAGAAGGGGTTTCCCATCGACAAGATGATGGGGGATGCCAAAATTGATGTGATGGATGAATACCTTGGAAGGGGGACTTATATCTTTCCTCCAGAACATAGCCTTCGATTAAGCCTTGACCTTGTCGAATATGGTCTGAAGAACATTCCTAATCTGACCTACCAGATCAATTCTTACACGATTCATGAACAGGGGTCTACGGTGGTCCAGGACGGGGCCTACTCCATTGCGACCGCACTCTTTTATTTAGAGGAAGCTCGCAAGAGAGGCACGATAGACGTGGGTGAATTTGCAGCGCGCATCTCACAGCATCCCGCCATTCATCCCCATCTCTTTGAAGAAGCAGCCAAAAGTCGTGCGATGCGGAGGTTGTGGGCCAAATTAATCCAGGAAAGATATCATCCCCAAAATCCCAAAGCATTGCAGTGTGTCATTGATCCGAACACCGGAGGCTCAGTGTTGACGGCCCAGCAAGCGGAGATAAACATCATTCGAATTACCTTGGAAATCCTTGCGGCCGCTTTAGGAGGCTGTACCGTCATCGCACCGTGCTCCTATGACGAAGCCTTAACCATACCGACGAAGAAGGCCGTTACCATGTCTCTGAGGGCTCAGCAGATCGTCGCCTATGAATCCGGGGTTTGTGATACGGTTGACCCGCTTGGTGGCTCCTATTATGTAGAAACACTGACCGACCAAATTGAGAAGGAAATGTTAGATTTTATCAATAAGATTGAATCTCAGGGCGGGATGATGGAAGTGATAAAGTCAGGTTGGTTGAAGAAAGAGATAAGCCGTTCCGCTTACCTTAAACAAAAAGCGATCGAAGAGGGAAGGCAAGTCCGTGTTGGATTGAATAAATTCCGTGTTGAAGAAGCAATAACTTATGAGATGCACAAGCCCAATCCACAGCTGTTAGAAATTAGGAAAAACGACCTAAAAAGATTGAGGGCAGAGAGGGATAATGCTGCTGTCCGGTCATCCTGGAGGAGCTAAGGAAGGCCGCACAGGGCAGTGAAAACTTGATGCCATTTTTGCAGAATGCGGTCCGGAGCTACGCCACTATTGGAGAAATAACCAAGGTGTTAAAGAGTGTTTTTGGTGAATACAAACCCAAACCCATAAGCATTTAAGACCCCCATTTTTTAGGCGGTGCCCATCGGAGAAGGTCCGTAGGAGATGGAACTGGAAAAGCGGTTTGTAGATTTTATTATGGACGGCCGGTTTGATGATATCCCACCTGAGACGGTTGACATCATAAAAAATGTGATATTGACCGATTTGGGTGCGATCATTGGGGGAGCAACCGCCGAAGGATGTAGAGAATTGCTGAACATGGTGAAGGGGTGGGGAGGCAAAAAGGAAGCCACCGTCCTTATTTATGGGGACCGGATGCCCGCCCATGAGGCCGCACTGGTGAATAGTACGATGGCCCGTGCTCTGGACATTGATGACCACATGCCGCCAGGCATGCATTTAGGGGCCTCTGCCGTCCCCACGGCCTTAGCAGCTGCTGAGTGGGTCGGAGGCTGCAGTGGAAAGGACTTCTTGACTGCCCTCGTTCTCGGGTTCGACATGGCCATCAGAATCAACTACGCCTCGGAGTATAGGGGCTTTGATCCAAGTGGAGTTTGTGGCATCTTTGCTTCTATTGCTGCGGCCGGACGAATACTTCGCTTGAACCGAGAGCAGATGTGGGATGCACTGGCCTTAGGTTTCAACAGACCCATTCAGACGTTCCAGAGTATCGTAGATGGCACATTAGCAGTGAGAGTCGGACAGGGTCTCATTTCCCAAGGAGCCATGATGGCTGTCCAAATGGCACGGAATGGCATTACGGGGCCGAGGAACTTCCTCCAAGGCGTTTATGGATATTTCCATCTTTATGCAGGGGATAAGTGCGAGCCAGCGAAGATCACAAACGGATTGGGAGAGAGGTTCCAACTCGAAAAGGTTTCCTTTAAGGCCTATCCCAGCTGTGGGGGGACGATTGCCAGTACCGACGCGATTCTTGACTTGATGAGCCGACACCCCCTAACTCCGGAAAATGTCCGGGAAATACGGGTAAAGGTGACGCCGTATATTTACGATTTGACAGGCGGTCAATTCAAGATCGGACATAACCCTCGAGTGGATGCGCAGTTTAGTATCCAGTACTGCGTAGCGAATGCTTTGTTAAGAAAGGATTCTTTACTCCCCCATTTCGATGAATCCTTTGTCAGGGACGAAAGGATTATGGAGTTGGTCAAGAAGATCCATGTCGCTCCTGATCCCACGCTTGAAGCTCAGGAACAAGGGTTGAGTTTGCGTGCTGATATGGAGGTGGCAACCACGGCAGGGGAGACATTTCACATCTCCATCCCCATCCCCAGCGGTTTTCCAGGAAATCCGCTATCGAACGAAAGAATCGTGAAACTTTTTCGACAGGCTGTAAGCTATGGGGATAAACGGATCCCAGAGAATCATGTCGAAAAGATTGTTTCTATGGTGGGTCGCCTTGAGCAGGTTGAAAATGTGTGTGACTTGATTCCTTTGATGCTCTCCCAAAATCATTAGATGAATTAAGATGGGCTGCCGGATTGTTGAGCCCTGAATCAGGAGAGTCCATCGGACACGAATGATTTTTTTGTAACAGGGAGGGAGAAGGAGGGGACATACCAAAATGGCAAAACCGATAAAAGTTCTGATTGCAAAACCCGGATTGGATGGCCACGACCGAGGGGCCATCACTTTGGCGATGGGGCTCCGAGATGAAGGGATGGAAGTGATTTATACGGGGTTGAGACAATCAGCGGAGAACATCGTGAGGACTTGTATCCAGGAGGATGTAGATGTGCTCGGTTTGAGTTTACTCTCGGGCGGGCATAATTATTACTTTCCGAGGATATTAGATCTGCTAAAAGAGAAGGGAATGGGACACGTCCTCGTGATAGCCGGCGGGATCATCCCCAATGAGGATAGGAAGCCTCTAAAGGAAATGGGAATAAAAGAGATTTTTGGGCCAGGAACTCCCATATCAGAAATTGCCAATTATATTAGAGAGAACATAAAGGGTGAAGATTGGTGAGACCTCTTCTTATTGATCGACTGATAGCCAGCACCATTTCTGGCGGAGAGAATTCACTGAGTCGTCTATTGACGATCGTAGAAAATCATCCTTCAGATATTCCGGAGATCCTGGAGGCGATATCTCCCCATTTAGGCAACGCTTATTGTATAGGGATTACTGGATCTCCTGGCAGTGGGAAAAGCACCTTAATCGATAAGCTCATTGGCAGGATGAGGAGGAAGGGATTAACCGTAGGAGTAATTTGTATTGATCCGAGTAGTCCGATTACCGGAGGGGCGGTATTAGGGGATAGGATAAGAATGGAGCAGCACTATTCAGATGAAGGGGTATTTATCCGAAGTATGGCCAGCAGAGGTCACTATGGTGGAATATCTAAAGCGGTTGCGGCCTCGGTCGCTTTGTTAGATGCGTTTGGAAAAGACATTATCATCGTTGAGACTGTGGGGATAGGGCAAGAAGGAATAGACATTACTGAAATAGTCCATGTCACCGTCCTGGTTATCGCCCCTGGGTGGGGAGACCGAATGCAATTTATGAAGGCTGGAATATTAGAGGTTGCGGATATCCTTGTCGTTAACAAAGCAGACCTTGACCATGGAGGATTATCTGCTGAAATCAGGGAGGTAATGAGGCTTGGCACCAGAAAAGCAGTCCCCCCTATTGTGGAAACTCAAGCATTGAATAATTTAGGAATTGAAGAGCTCTACGATGAACTGGAAAAATGGCGGAATGACCATAAGCCTAAGCGGTAAGGAAAGCGAATTTGATTTGCTATCCGATTCCTGCTTTCACCTTTATCCTGATGGCCTTTATCAGGCTTGCTCTCTTTGTGCCCAATCTTTTATTTTTATTAAAGGAGGAGGTCATGGTTGAGATGAAACAAGATCTATCCATATTCCATAGATTCAATTTTGAAATAAAGCCTGTGGGTGTAAAGTTTTCGCCTTTAAAACCCGAAGGATTGGAAAGGTTGAACAGGGTATTGGATTTCTGCGAGATGCTTAAAGAGGCACAAGAAAGAGATGCATTTTATGCCACAAAGGATGAATTTACATGCATAGGACCGATTATCCTCGGAATGGTTGATCATGATCCGATTTTCGAGAGCGGTATGGTGGGACCCAAACTTGGAGTGTTCCAGAATTCTCGTGCCAATAGGAGGCTCTATGATGTCATGCCAAAACTATCGAGAGGGACTGTGAATTATGTTTCTTTTTCTCCTTTAGATAAACTCACCTTCGATCCCGATCTCTTGATTGTCACTGCCAACATAAGCCAGGCAGAAATTTTACTCAGGGCGCATAGCTATCGGACTGGAAGGATGTGGTCTACAAGGGGAACACCCGTAGCAGGATGTGTTTGGCTTTATATTTATCCTTATGTGAGTGGGAAGTTGAATTTTACGGTGACGGGTCTTAACTTTGGTATGAAATCAAGGCAGTTATTTCCAGAGGGCATGATCCTGATGAGCATCCCTTGGGATTTGCTTCCGGAAATGGTCCAGAATTTGCAGGAGATGGACTGGGTTCCTCATTCTTACACCATCGGCAGAGAAGGGCATAAGAAGAAAGTGAGGGGAATCGTAAACGAATTAAAACAGGAATTTCCACACACCTAAGACAGGGGGGAGGTTCTAATCCGTTACCTTAACGTTTCATAAAAAGGGGGGGGACTCGTGGTTACCTGGTTAAAATTTATAGGAAAAAGATTGCCTCTTATCATTTCATCCGTTTCCTTAGTGGTCATGATGCTGGTGGTTATCGTGCACGTGGTCGGGCGAAATTTTTTCAATTCCCCGCTCTATGGTGGGGTAGAATTAATCAGTTTATCAGGCGTTTTTCTTATCTCCTTTGCTTTGGGTTATGCCCAAATGGAAAAGGCCCATATTGTCATCGAGGTATTGACTTCCCGATTGCCTAAGTTCCTTCGGACTTCTCTTGCCATTTTTGTAATGATACTCAATTTGGTTACGGTCGTTCTTCTCATTTGGGGAGGGATTGATTTTTTCTGGGAAGCCCTCACAAAAAGAGGATCGTATACTCTTGTATTGCATTTGCCTTTGGCTCCGTTTCGATTCATCTGGGTGTTAGGCTGTGCTTCTCTCTGGGGATATTTTTTATATGATTTCATCCAAATCCTAAGAAGGGAGAGATTGAGGTGAGTCCATTTGCTACAGGGATTATTGGTGTTGCTTTAACCCTCGTGTTGCTTATTTTAGGAATCCCCATTGGAATTTCCATGGCATTGGTCGGGTTTGTAGGGTTTGCATCCATTGTCAATATGAATGCAGCCTTTAGTGTGGTTTCCACAGTTCCCTATGAACTTATCTCCAATTATGACTGGCTTGTCCTTCCGCTTTTTCTCCTGATGGGCACGGTCCTCTTTCACGCAGGACTCGGTTCGGCCCTGTTTAAAATGGCTTATAGAATTTTTGGAAAATTGCCGGGAGGGCTGGCGATTGCAGCATTGGGATCCTGTGCCATTTTCGCTGCAGTCAGCGCATCGAGCATTGCCACAGCCGCCACCATAGGAACCCCTGCCATCCCTGAGATGAGAAAATATAAATATGATAACGCCTTAGCCACAGGTTGCATTGCGGCCGGTGGCACGCTTGGGTTTTTAATCCCACCCAGTACAATTCTCATCATTTATGGAATTCTTACCGAGACCTCGATTGTGAAGCTTTTTGTCGCAGGCATTGTGCCTGGAATCATCCTGGCCTCGATGTTTATGGCCACGGTCTACCTCCACGTAAAACTAAAACCCTCGATTGCTCCACCCGGGAAAGGCTCCACTTTTAAGGAAAAATTGGTTGCTACCGGTGAATGCGCAGAAGTCCTGATTTTAATCCTTTTGGTCTTGGGTGGGCTCGTCATTGGTTGGTTCACCCCCACCGAGGCAGGAGGAGTTGCTGCAGGAGGCGCTATTTTAGTCTCGTCGATCAGAAGACGGTTAAACTGGAAATCACTCACAAACAGCATTGTCGATGCAGTCAAATCCACGGGGATGATCTTTCTCTGTGCGATTGGTGCCTTCATCATGGTGCCTTTCATCGCTGTCAGCACCATTCCCATGGAACTGGCCAACTCCATCATTTCTCTCGGGGTCAGTCCTACCATGGCGATCATTTTTATTGTCATCCTCTACTTCATTCTGGGTTGCTTCATCGATACCATGGCCATGGTGTTGCTTACCGTCCCCATCTTCTTCCCCTTGATCAAAATGCTGGGGTTTGACCCCATCTGGTTTGGGATACTGATTGCATTGTTAGTTGAAATGGCCATGATCTCCCCTCCCATCGGGATGAATGTTTATGTGATTGCAGGCGTTGCGAAAGATGTCCCCATGGAGACCATATTCAAGGGCATATTACCCTTCGTCCTGACGATGGCGATTTTCATCATGCTGGTCATTTTCTTTCCACAAATTGTGCTCTTTTTGCCAAGGCTAATATCTTAATGGTCTACCCAAATTTTGAAAAAAATTTTGTTTCAAGGAGAGAGAGATGAATTTAGCGGAGAACTTAGAAAGGTCAGCCTTCTATTTTCCAGACCATTTGGCGGTCATCCATGAAGATAGGAAGTTTACCTACCTTGAGCTCAACCAGGAGGCCAATCGGGTGGCCACTGCCTTAATCCAGTTAGGAATTCAAGGTGGAGATCATGTCGCTCTTTGTGCTCCCAACTCTTATGAGTGGCTCGCCTTCTATTTTGGGATTCTCAAGGTGGGGGCAGTGGCCGTGACCCTGCCCAACACGCTGACCCAGAGCGAATTAACCCTGTTATTGGATGATGCGCGTCCAAGGATTCTTTTTACCGTGGATGAGAAACTGGGTGATTTAGGCGATTGGAAAAAGCGGTCCTATCTGGAGAAGGTGATCAGTACAGGAGGGGACCTCTCATACTCTAAGTTTCTTGAGATGGGGTCTTCTTCTTTTAAGGCGGTTTATCGAGATCGGAGGGATACAGCAGCGATCCTCTACACTGGAGGGACGACGGGGACCCCCAAGGGAGTGATGTTGACCCATGAGAATATCAAATCTTCTGTGCACAATGTATTTCATCATGAAAGGTCCAATCAGGAGGATTGTGCCTTATGTTTTCTCCCTCCCAATCACATCTTTGCCCAGATTCACATTATGGGCTCCATGATTTATGCGGGTGGGGCGATTGTGATTCAACCTTCTTTTGACTTGGAGAGGGTATTGGATGCAATCAAACGGTATAGGGTGACCAAGTTTTATGGGGTGCCTACTATCTATTATCGTTTCCTCCAGTTGGACCATTTAAAGGAGAGGTTGGGGTCAGTGAATTATTGTTTTTCGGCTGCAGCGAGTCTTCCTGGAGAGATTGTGCGGGAGTGGAAGGCACAGACTGGCCTCAATATTTATGAGTCCTATGGGATGACCGAGACCGCGACGATGGTGACTTATAACCATTATATTCGTCACGTGGTGGGTTCAGTTGGGACACCGGTCAATATTGTGGAGGTCCAGATCAGAGACCCCCATGGGAATGTGTTAGGGCCGAAAGAGGAGGGCGAGATTTGTATTCGTGGTCCTAATGTGATGAAGGGTTATTTGAACAATCCAGAGGAGACCAAGGCGGTTTTCTGGGGAGAATGGTTGCGAAGCGGAGATGTAGGGTTATTTGATGAGGATGGTTATCTTTATATCATTGATCGAATTAAGGACATGATTATTACAGGGGGTGAGAATGTTTATCCGAGGGAGATCGAGGAATTGCTTTACAAAAGGCAAGAGGTGGGAGAGTGTAGTGTGATTGGAATTCCAGATAAGGAGTATGGAGAGAGGGTAACAGCCTGCATTGTCTTAAAACAGAAGAACGTTCAAATTGATCCAGCGGAACTGAAATCCTTTCTCAAGTCTCAACTTGCTCCCTATAAGGTACCCAAAGAGTATATCGTTTTGGACGAATTACCGAAGGGAAGTACAGGAAAGATATTGAAACGGGAGTTAAGAAAACAGGTCATGGAAAGACTCAAGAAGTAGCCCCTTGAGCGGTCATGGCCTTCCCCTATCTTTATAAATTTATTGACAAAATATTTTGGTAGGAATAAATATTAGATCAAATAATAATGAAATAGGTCCTCCCTCATTATAACCTGAAGAGTAAATTGAGACTGAGATTATGGTTTTAGTATCTCCTTCTCAAAGGTCCCCTTCTTGGGGGAGAGATAGATTTTGGGTTTCTCTTTAGGGTGTTCCTGGTATTAAATAAATGACAAGATTCCTACCCATCAAAGAATTGAGGATTTCAAGAAAGGTTTCTGAACACCCGAAACAACCCATCCTTTCGGGCCATATCCAGCCCAGTGATCAGCGACCATCAGAGCGAAAATTAGCGGAAGAATTTCAGATCAACCGGGAGGCTCTCTGGAAGGCTATTCTGGCTTAGACCAAGAGGTATCCACATTATCCAATCCATGGAGGGTAGGGAGGAGGTGCCATCATCCCATTCAAGAAAGGAGGTGACAGGGAAGAAGGGTTTAGTCCATATTGATCAGGGATAAAGGCTGGGTGAGGTAAGAGTAGAAAGGGCAAGAGATCTTTATCAATGAATCGTCGAAGGAGGGATAAAAATGAAATATTTAAAATTTATATTTTTCGTATTGCTGTTTGCTTGGTTTGTGGTTTTTCCAGGGACTGTTCACTCGAAGGACAAAATTGTTATTGGCCAGGCCATCTCTCTTTCCGGACCATTAGCAGGGGCTGTTCAGATAGCAGGCGGTCCCATCTACGAATTATGGGTTGAAGAGGTCAATAAGGCTGGAGGAATCTATGTAAAGGAGTTTGGCAAAAAATTGCCTGTGGAGCTCAAACGTTATGATGATAAAAGCGATATTGGTACGATGACAAACCTTCTGGAAAAATTGATCTTGGAAGACAAGGTGGACTTTGTCTTTCCTCCTTGGGGGACCGCTTGGCTCTTCGCCGCTGCTCCGGTTGCCAATAAATATGGGTATATTCTCATTGGTGGCCCGGGTGGCGCATTGAAGCTGAAGGAACTTGATTTGCCCTACTTCTTCCAGGTTTTGAATTTTTCCGATACTCAGGCCCCTGCTCTTGCGAGTATCTTTTCAGAAGTTGGAGTAAAGTCGGTCGCGATGATTTACCGTGGCGACCTTCATGGCGTGGAATATGGGAACGCAATGGTTCCCTATTTCAAGCAGAAGAAGATTGACGTTAAAATCAATAAGAGTTTTCCTGGGGAGATTAAGGATATGTCCCCCCTGTTGAAGGAGGCTAAGGCAGCGAAGGTTGATGCTTTTTGTGCTGCAGCCTATCCCGAGGAGGGCATGCTTTTAACTTCTCAGTCCATTGAGCTCGGGATTAACTTCAATGCCTTCTTCATTACAGTCTTGCCCTTTTCGCCCAACCTCTATAGGGATAACTTTGGGGTGAAGGTAGTGGAAGGGGTCATGGGTGGCGGTGCCTGGAATGCTAAGAGTTCTCCAGGGGCCAAGGCACTCGTGGACAAATTTGTGGCCCGCTTTAAGGTAGAACCTGATTACTGGGGAGGACTCTACTACTGGTCCTCTTTACAACATTTTCAACAGGCTATTGAGAAAGCAGGGACCCTCAATCAGAAAAAGATAAGGGATATCATGGCCAAGGAGAGATTCGAAACCGCGTTGGGACCGTTCTGGTATAATGAGAAACGGTACTTTGTAAACCATCCGGGTGAAATAGGACAGTGGCAAAAGGGTGTATTTGAGGTGATCGATCCCGGACCAAAGCGTACGGCAAAACCATTGTACCCAAAGCCACCATGGCCGAAGCCAGAGCCAAAGAAGAAGTAAACCCCGTATAATCCGGCCTAAAGGGCAGGGCTTTCTTTATATATAAGACTTGAAATCCTCCTCTTGCTTACCGCAGGCAGGGATCTACAGTCTGATGACCTGGGCTTTCGGGATTTCAGGGGAAACCCAATTTGGTAGAGAAAAATCATAAGCAGGCTGTCAAAAAGACTCAACGGGTCTATGAGGGCAGCCTGCTTATTCATGATGGCTAAGTGGGGAAACGGATATCATGGTGAAGGTTCTGGACATATTCATTGCAGGTCTTTTGATGGGGGGGATCTATGCCCTGATTTCCGTTGGCCTTAGCCTGCAATATGGGGTGGCACGGGTGCTGAACATAGCTCATGGGGAGTTTATCATGCTCGGGGCGTTCCTCACTTGGACCCTGTTTAACCTGGTGGGGATTACCCCGCTGATTTCCCTGCTCATCTGTGGACCTATCGTATTCCTTCTTGGATTTATCCTTTATAGAACTTTGTTCAAACCTCTTAGGATCCGATCAGGGACACCTGGTGCCTTTGAAGGCAACTCCATGTTAGCCTGTTTTGGTCTTCTCTTCATCATTCAAAATGTAGCGATATTAATTTGGGGGGCTGAAATAAAGGGATACTCCTATTGGGCGTTTCCTGTCAATCTCGGAGGCGCAAAATTTGCAGCCAATCGCCTTATCACCTTGGGGTTTGCAATCGCCATCGGTTTGGTCTTTTATTTCTTTTTATCCCGGACGCGTATCGGAAAAGCGATTAGAGCAGCCGCTCAAGATCCGGGGGCTGCAGAACTTATGGGGGTAAGAATGACCGAAGTCCTCAGCCTCTGTTTTGGCCTCGGGGCTTTAATGGCAGGGTTAGGCGGAACACTCCTGAGCATGTCCTACAAGATTCAACCCACAATGGGGCTCGATTACACCATCATCGCTCTTATTGTGATCGTCCTGGGGGGATTGGGCAGTATCCCTGGCAGTTTTATTGGTGGATTTATCCTTGGTCTGGTTGGGAGTATTGTCACCTATACAGAGCCGGGCTTAGCGCTGGTTGCTTATTATGTCATCTTCATGCTTCTCCTTTTGATAAAACCAACAGGGATTCTTGGAAGATAGGGAAAAGAAGATATGGTCCTCCCCTTTAAGAAATCTTTGGTCTCAGGCTTAATGGTGATCGCCCTCTTGGTCCTCTTGTCGGCTCTTCCTCTCTTTTTCCGGGGTTACACGATTGTCTTGTTAAGTACTATCTTTATGTATACTGCTATTACGTTGAGTTGGGCCATCTTCTCAGGTCCTACTGGATATATCTCGCTGGCCTCGGCGGCTTTCTTCGGAGTGGGAATTTACACGTCAGCCATATTAGGAAAACTATTTCCTCTGGTTCTGGTTTTTGCCATTGGAGGTCTATCGAGTTTTTGTCTGGCCCTTCTCGTTGGCGCTTTGACGCTTAGACTTAGGGGCATCTATTTTGTTATGTTCACCTTTGGCCTCGTTGAACTCCTCTTGCATTTTGTTCTGTGGTGGGAAGTGAATATCACAGGAACAACCGGCCGAGTCGTTTCCACTATGGACAACCAAACGGTTTATTACCTTATGCTCATTACCCTTGCGATCTTAGTGACAATTGCCTATCTTATCAAACACTCTAAGTTTGGATTGGCTCTCCAGAGTATTGGTGAAGACGAAGAGGCTGCCATCCATACAGGGGTTAATGTGACGGCCTTAAAAACGATTACCTTTGCCCTTAGTGGTTTTTTTATAGGAGTTACCGGAGCCATCATGGCGTCACGTTGGACGTATATTGACCCAAAGATCGCCTTTAATCCTCTCATTTCTTTTATGCCTGTTTTAATGGCTATCTTTGGAGGAATGGGAAAACTATATGGGCCTATGATCGGTGCGGCGATCTTTACTTATCTGGAAGAGTTTTTAATTACCCGTTTCCCCTATTACTATATGCTCATTTTCGGCATTATCATGGTGATTGCTATCTTATACCTGCCCAATGGGCTTATTGGATTTCTCCAGAGCCGGAGGAAAGGAGGGTTGGGAAGCGAACATGCGGATACTTGAAGGGAAAGGGGTGACCAAATATTTTGGAGGGTTGGCCGCCATTTTGAATGTGGACTTCCATGTGGACCAAGGCGAGATTGTTGGGCTCATCGGCCCCAATGGAGCAGGAAAAACAACGTTGTTTAATCTGATATCAGGAGCTCAGGTTCCTAAATTAGGGGTAATTTGGTTTAAAGGAAAGAAGATTACTGGTCTGAAGCCCTATCAAATCTGCAGAGCAGGAATTGGCAGGACCTTTCAGTCGGTAAAAGTTTTCCCCAATCTTTCTGTTCTCAGGAATGTATTATTGGGATCGTTATTCGGGACGTCCCATGGTTTATCCTCAGAGGATGCGATGAAAGAGGCGATGGCCTCTTTAGAGTTGGTGGGATTGTCCGAAGTTAAGACAACCCTTGCGAAAGACCTGACGGTGGCCAGTCAGAAGAGAGTGGAAGTGGCACGAGCCTTAGCCACAAGGCCAGACCTCCTGTTACTCGATGAGCTGATCGCCGGTCTCAATCCTGCGGAGACGACCGAGGCAATGGAGTTGGTCACCCGGATTCGGAATAGAGGGATGACGATCTTTATGATTGAACATGTGATGAAGGCCATTATGAGGATATGTGACCGAATCATCGTCCTTCATCACGGCGAAAAGATTGCAGAGGGGAAACCAGAGGAGATTGCCAAAAACAAATCGGTGATCGAAGTCTATTTGGGAAGGGAATCTTAATGCTTCAAGTCAAGAACGTGAGTGCCCATTACGGAAAGATTCAGGCGTTGTGGGAGGTGAGCCTGGAGGTCAATAGGGGCGAAGTCGTTGTTTTAATCGGGGCAAATGGTGCTGGCAAGACAACCCTCCTGAATTCGATATCAGGCGTCCTAAGACCTACATCGGGAAGGATAGAGTTCCATGGGAAACGGATCGATGGGAACCCCGTCTCGCAAATCGTGGAACAAGGAATTTCGTATGTTCCTCAGGGGGGAAGGCTTTTTCCGGAGATGACTGTCCGGGAGAATCTGGAGATGGGTGCCTATTTATCTCAGGCTTGGAAGCAAAGGGAAGAAACCCTTCGGTATGTTTATCAAATCTTTCCGAGATTAAAAGAAAAGGAGAGTCAGATCGTCCTGACACTAAGCGGAGGTGAAAAACAGATGGTCGCCATTGGCCGAGGGATGATGTCGAGGCCCAAGCTGGGCATATTTGACGAACCCTCCTATGGCCTTGCTCCTCTTTTGGTGCTGGAGATATTCAGAGTGATCAAGTCCCTTCGAGAACAGGGGATCACGGTCTTGGTCGTTGAGCAGAATGTCAAGCAATCCCTTGAAATGGGTGACCGAGCCTATGTTTTGGAAAATGGCCGGATTGTCTTGGATGGGAGGGGTGGAGATTTACTCAAGAATGATTATGTGAGGAAGGCCTATTTGGGTTTATGAGTTCTTGGTTCTTCCGAAAAAAATCCACAAAAGGGGGCTTCTCACCAAGAAGAATAAGTGGTAGGGTAAGAAGGAAGAGATTAGAACGAAGGACCTTGATGAGACAAGTTGATCTAATCCGATGGGAAATTAAATATTTTGAAACTGAGGGGGTTGACTGATGGAGACCAGGGTCTCAAGTTTGACAAAAGAAGTCGTCATAGGTGATGACCGCCCCACTGTGCTCATTGGAGAGCGAATCAACCCTACGGGTAAGAAAAAGCTTCAAGAGGCTCTGAAAACAGGTAATTTTGAGGTTCTCCGCAAGGAGGCCCTGACTCAAGTAGAAGCTGGGGCAGACGTTCTTGATGTGAACGTGTCGATATTTGGTTTAGATGAAGTTTCCCTGCTTCCACGGGCAGTGCAGGAGATAAATAGTATAGTGGATGTCCCTTTATGTCTGGACAGTGCGAACCCTGAGGCTTTAGAGTCAGCCCTCAAAGTCTATAAGGGGAAACCCCTCATTAATTCTGTGACCGGGGAGGAGCATTCATTAGCCAAGGTGTTATCGTTAGTCAGGGAATATGGAGCAGCCGTTATTGGGTTGGTGCAGGACGATGAAGGGATTCCGAAAGATGAGGGTCGAAGAGTCACCATTGCCCATAAGATTGTGGAGCGGGCTGAAAAATTTGGGATTCCTCGAGAGAACATCCTCATCGATTGCCTCACTTTTGCTGTAGGAGCCGAACCCAACTCCGGGCTCGTGGTCTTGGAAGCCCTTCGAAGGATTAAGGCCGAATTGGGAGTGAACCTGACCCTGGGAGCAAGCAATATCTCTTTTGGTTTGCCTGATCGTCAATTACTCAATAGTGCCTTTGTCGTGATGGCCATTGCGGCAGGTGTGAGTTGTCTCATTGTGGATGTGGAAAAAGTTCGACCCGCTGCTTTGGCGGCCGATCTGATCCTTGGTCGCGATAAATATGGGAGGCGTTATATCGAAGCTTACCGGAAGCGAAAAAAGCCTCAGAACTGATTCGACAAAGGCGGCCATAAAGCCTCAGTTTGCTATGGGTCTTTGTTTCTGTTACCTGTATAATCCCAATAGACTAATCCCCATAGGGAGGAGACCAATTTCAAAAGGATGAAGAAGAGGCTTGTCTTTTCCGTTCAAAGCAGATCCCCTCTGGTGGGGGGAGGCAGAAATAGGAAGAATTTGACAAATCGGCAGTGCGAGAATACGTTTTTTAGACTTCTTGTAGGGTGGAGTTCTCTTCGGTAAGTTTGAAAATGTAGGAAGTAAGAGGAAAGATGTAAGAATGAGTTTAAGATTCCAGGCCCATTGAGGAGGTGGAAAGAGATGGCTGAAGATCTTGTTAAAACACTGGCAGAGTTAAAGGAGAAAGAGACTTACAAGATTGTAGAAGAGAGACTTCGTTCTGGGGAGGACCCGTTGAGGATTCTGGAGGAGGCCAGACAGGCTGTAGAAATTGTTGGGGAACGTTTTGCCGAAGGGGAGTATTTCATTCCCGAATTAATCTTATCGGGTGAAATCCTAAAAGCGATCACCCAGATGGTGAAACCAAAGATTGCCAGGGTATCAGGGACGAAGCGGATCGGGAAGGTGGTCATGGGCACAGTGGCTGGTGATATCCATGACATTGGGAAAGACATTGTGGTGTTTATGTTGGATGTGAATGGGTTTGAGGTTCTGGATCTGGGCATTGATGTACCTGCTCAGAGATTTGTGGAGGCCATTAAGGAGAGTGGGAGTAGAGTGGTTGGAATGAGCGGGTTTCTCACCCTAGCTTTTCAATCCATGAAGGATACGGTTGAGGCGATCAAGAAGGCAGGACTCCGGGAGAAGGTGAAGATCATGATCGGGGGCGGTCAGATTGACGAACAGGTGAGGGTTTTTACGGGGGCTGATGCCTATGGAAAAGATGCCATGGCGGCCGTGAAACTGGCAAAAGATTGGATAGGAGGGTAAGGGTATGGAAAAGAAGTGGGAAGAGATGACGGCAGAGGAAAAGCAGGAGGTGCAGTTTCAGAAGTTGCTCCATCCGAAAGACCATGAAGGTAAGGCCCTTTCATTCCAAAGTCCCGAAGCAGAGGCCAGGTATCGGGCCAGTATTATCAGGATCAAGGATGCCATTCAGTTAAAAAAGACTCCGGACAGGGTGCCAGTCACCCTATTTCCTGGGATGTTTCCATTTACCTATGCTGGGATGACTCTTCAGGAAGCCATGTATGACTATGACCGATGTATGGCGGGCTTTAAAAAGTTTGTCCTGGACTTTGACCCAGATGTTCACTGGGGCGCGGCTGCTCCAGGACCAGGAAGGTTTTTTGAGATTCTCAATTATAAATTATATTCCTGGCCTGGGCACGGAGTCAGTCCAACCAGTACCTACCAATGCCATGAAGGCGAATATATGAAGGCAGAGGAATACGATCTCTTATTGACGGACCCCTCGTTTTACTTCAGGAACTTCTATCTCCCTCGGGTATTTGGAGCATTGGAGCCCTGGGCAATGCTTCCCCCTCTAACAGGGATCCTTGAGATGTATGGGGTGGCCTTTCATTTTATTCCTTATGGACTGCCTCCTGTCCAAACTGCTTACAAAACCCTTTTTGAAGCAGGGGCTGAGGCATTAAAATGGGCAATGGCGGTGGGTGGGGTAGAGGTGGAACTAAAAAGACTGGGGTATCCTCAGATCCTTGGTGGATTTACCAAAGCGCCTTTTGATACCCTTGGCGATACCCTAAGGGGGACCAAGGGGATTATGTTGGATATATACCGCCAGACTGAGAAACTCCTTAAAGCCTTGGAGGTTTTAACCCCCATTATGGTCAAAATGGGACTGAATGCAGCCCAGCACTCGGGAAACCCTCTCATCTTCATACCCCTTCACAAGGGTGCGGATGGATTCCTCTCTGATGAACAGTTTCGGACATTTTACTGGCCAACTTTAAAGAAGGTTATCCTGGGGTTAATCGAAGGGGGATGTATTCCATTTCCTGCAGCAGAGGGAAGTTACAATACCCGTCTGAAATATCTTCAAGAACTTCCCAAAGGAAAGACGCTATGGATGTTTGATCAGACCGATCTTGTAAAGGCAAAGGAGATGGTGGGGGATACCCTTTGTATTTTAGGGAATGTCCCTTCTTCAATGCTTCAGTTGGGTACACCTCAGGAGGTGAAGGAATATTGTAAAAAACTGATGGATACGGTGGGCAAGGAGGGTGGCTTTGTCATGGCCAATGGGGCTTTCTTTGATCACGCCAAGCCCGAAAATCTCAAGGCCATGGTGGATTTCGCAAAGGAATATGGGGTGTATAGATAATGGATCTAAGAATGGTCATTGGCAATCATTTAATGTTTCGGCCTTTTTATTTATTGACAAAAGGTGGGATTTTTGAAATAGTGAATTATCATTTAACCCATTAGAAAGGAGGAGAGAGTGATGGGAAAGAAAGGATTATTTATTCTTGGCTTCTTGTTATTGGTGGTTTTTTTAAGTCTACCTTACACGGCCTCTGCACAGCTAAAACCTGGGGAGCCTATTGTTTTTGGCGTTCCTACGGCATTGGGTTCGATCGAAGGGAGGGATGGGCTTCTGGCCATCAATATGGCAAGGGATGAGATCAATGCGAAAGGAGGAGTATTGGTTGGAAATACCAGACATAAGATTGAGGTCTATTCCATTGATACCCGAGAACACGAGCCTGGAATTCCGGTCCATGATGCTCTCACTGCTGCAGAGAAACTCATCCTCGAGAAAAAGCCTCATGCAATTGTTTTAGGGAACTTTCGATCCGAGGTTCTTTTAGCCTCTATGGACCTAATGTCCAAATATAAACTCCCCTACATCTGCTCCATTGCCATGACTCCCTTGATGCAAAAAAAGGTAACAGAGGAATACGAAAAATATAAATATATTTTCCGAAACTGTCTCAATGCTCCTTATTTAGCGATGTATCTTAGTGGGGTGATGGGATTTATAGGGAAGGAATTTGGGTTTAAGAAATCCTATATTATCACCCAGGATGTGTTGTGGGCAAAAGGCACAGGGGCAGGGTTAGAAAAGTGGTTTAAAGAGAAGGGGTGGGAGGTTGCGGCTTTTGATACTTATGCTACAGGGGCCTCCGACTTTTCTCCTTCCTTAATCAAGGCAAGGGCTAAAGGAGCAAAAGTAATCGTTCCAATCTTTGATATGCCCCAGAGTGGAATTTTATTAAAGCAGGCACGGGCGATGCAGATTCCGGCTCTAATGGCAGGGTTCATCAGTCCGATCGCTTGTGAGAATGCTTGGAAGGTGTTTGAAGGAGAAGTGGATGGGTTCGTCAATATGATTTTTGAAATCGGACCGATTCCAGTGAAGGCCGTGCCCAAGTCGGTGGAATTCAACAGAAATTATGGGAAAAGATATGGAGAGAAGGCACGGACAGAGCTCTCCGGTCATGGTCCTGGGCCCAGTTATGATGCGGTCTATATCATGGCCAGTGCCATTGAACGTGCCAAGACCGTTGAACCTGATGCAGTGGTCAAGGCTCTTGAACAGACTGATATGGAAGGGGTCGTTGGAAGGATAAAATTTGGGAAGGATCATCAGGTAGTTTATGGGTTTAACCCGAAAGAGACCGCGGTAGGTTGTGCGTTCCAATGGGTCAACCCCGGGAAAAGAGTCGTCGTCTTTCCAGAAGGTTTCGCAGAAGCGAAGATTCAACTCCCGCCTTATATGAAGAAATGAGGTTTAGTCTTTATTGGAGGGGCGATCTTAAACAGGTCGCCCTTTTTTAATAAGTAAAAAACTGGACCCAAAAATGTCCCCTCCCCTGGAGGGAGGGGATTCACCCTGTTAGATAGAATGTTTTCTGAACAACAGGGCCGAATAGAGAACCTTATCTCACAGGGTAAAGGGGAGGGGAAAGCCTTTTATCACCCCCACCCGCACCCTCCCCCATCAAGGGAGAGGCGAACGAGTGTGCTGAAACATGCTTCCCAGCATTATTGTCTACGGTTTAGTGAATAGTGTGATTTTAGCGCTGACGGCGATGGGCTTTAGCCTCACCTTTGGCATCAGTGGAGTGGCCAATTTCGCCTATGGAGGCTTTTATATCTTTAGTGGCTTCCTTCTCTGGATGCTCCTCAATTATCTTAAATTTCCTTTCCTCCTTGCCCTCGTTGTCACCATAGGTGTTGTTGGGCTTTTAGGGTTTGTCACCTATTGGGTGATCCTGTTGAGAGTGAGGGGGATTCCCCTGTCTGAAGTGATTGCTACCTTTGCCCTGGGGGTTGGGATATTAGAACTGTTTCGCTATTTAGGGTTTGTGACCTATGAGTTTACCTTGCCCTATTTAAAAAAGGGGATGGTGATGATTGCCGGAGTCCCTGTAGATTACCAGCGACTCTTCATCATCGGAATTGGGTTGGCTTTGGTTTTGTTTTTGTATTTTTTTACTCATTATACAAGGATTGGTCTGGCATTTAGAGGAATTGCCCAGAATGAACGGACCGCAATCTCCCTTGGGATTAAATCGGATCGGACCGCTGCCCTCAGTTTGGCCTTTGGTTCGGCCATGGCCTCTGTCGCTGCGATTGTCATCCTGCCTCTGGGGATTATTTCTATCAATACGGGCTATGAGGTCTTGTTGATTGCGGTTGCGGTAGGGATTGTTGGAGGACTGGAAAGCGTCTTTGGGATTCTTGTGGCCAGCCTTATTCTTGGGTATACTCAGGTGATCGCTGGAACCTACTTTAAGCCTGAATGGATGATGGTGGTCTACTTGGCGGCAATTGTCATTGTTCTCACGATTAAACCTTCGGGTCTGTTTGGGAAGTTTAAGGAGTTGGAGGAAAGAGTCTAAAATAAACGATGGACGAAGACCGATAGACGATAGACGATGAATAGCAAAGATTTTTTAGTTGGATAAAAAATCTATGAAGTATCGTAAAGAGAGATTGGATCGGGGGATCAAGGCAAGATGTGAGGATATCTTTGCCCTTTCATCCTATAGGGAAATATTCTACCTCATGCTTCCAAGGGGTTTCCCTGTCCTTCTCTTGCTTATTCTTCCTTTATTGAAAGGAGTTATTGGGATGTATTGGGAGAAGGTGTTGATGATTACCTGTATCATCGCCTTGCTCTCTTTGAGTTGGGATCTGATGGCTTCAGTGGGTTTGATCTCTCTGGGACAGGCCCTTTTCTTTGGAACAGGAGCCTATATCACAGGGTCTTTAAATTATGCCATTAAACTCTCTCCACTCTATACCATTCCACTTGGAACCTTAGGGGGTGCAATTTTCAGCACCCTTTTGCTCCTACCGGTTCTGAGGTTAAGGGGGGTTTACTTCGCCATTGTTACCCTGACCTTTCCATTACTCCTTTCCCGATTCATCGAGACCACCAAAATCCTTGGGGGGACAGAGGGGTTGAGTGCTCTTACTCCCCTTCCAAATGTCTGGGTGGAACTCTATGTTCCTGTGATTGCCCTGCTGATTTGCCTTTTTGGTTTCCGGAGGTTGATCAATGAGGATTACGGTCTGGTTTTTCAGGGAATCCGTGATAATGACCGTGCGGTAATGAGTGGGGGAATCAATATTTACTGGTACAAAACGCAGGCGGTCTTCATTGCAGGGGTTGCAGGTTCATTCGCTGGGGCTTTTATGACCCATTACTATCAGTTTGTAGGAATGCCTGCCTTTGCCATGGATTATTCTATCTTACCCTTGACTGCTGCAGTTTTAGGTGGAATCGGAACATTTGCCGGGCCAACCATAGGTGCTTTTATCCTGGTTCCCCTTTCCGAAATCCTGCGCGAGGTTGGGACCCTGCGAGTCGTTTTTTACTCTGCCATTCTTATCATCTGTATTGTTGGCCTTCCGGAGGGTATTTTTCACTATATAAGGAGAAAGTATCATCAGTTTGAAAGAATAGTAGAAGTGGGATAACCCCTCTATTCCTCTCTTAATTTAAGGGGGGATGAAGGGGGGTTAGGGTTACGAAGCCAGTATCGTTTATAAAAGGTCACGTTTATGGTCTTTTAATTCTTTTTACCTAACCTTTTCCGATCACCGATACAGGCATCCTAACCGTTACCTTTGGACGATAGACTTCTATTTTATAGGCAATTATGGACAAAACGATTTTAACCGTTGAGAACCTTTCAAAGAATTTCGGTGGAGTAGCAGCCATTGTCAAAGTCAGCTTCCATCTGAAAAAGGGCGAACTGCTTGGAATCATTGGTCCCAATGGTTCAGGAAAGACCACGTTGGTGAATCTCCTTACAGGTTTTGTGAAACCTGATTCCGGGAAAGTCCTTTATCAGGGAAAGAATATTACCGGTAAGCCCCCTTATAAGATTGCAGAGATGGGAATTGCCAGAACCTTCCAGATGGTAAAACCATTTTATCAATTGTCTGCCTTTAAGAATCTCATCATTCCTCTTTATTCCTCAAGGGTGAAAAGATTGAGGGGAGGCAAATACGGCGACCGGGACGATGTGGCCATTGACCTCTTGGAGGATGTTGGTTTTGAGCGCGACTCCTTTGTTCCCTATAAAGTGGCTTCCAGTCTTCCTCATGGTTATTTAAAGCGTCTGGAGCTGGCCCGGTGTTTAGCCCTTCGGCCTGATTTGCTCATCCTGGATGAACTCTTTTCAGGAATGTCTATGTCAGAAGTGGCGAGTACCCTTCCCATTATTGAAAAGCTGAATGGGGAAGGGCTCTCCATCATCATGGTGGAGCATCGATTAAAAGAACTCTTCCGAATTGCCCATCGGGTCATTGCACTCAATTTTGGAGCAAAGATTGCTGACGGTCCACCCCGGGAAATGATGGAAAGCGAGGCGGTGAAGGCAGCCTATCTTGGGAGTGAGGAAGAGGATTGAGATGCTTGAGGTAAAGAACCTTCTTGTCTTTTTTGAAAACTCACTGGCGATTAACGACCTATCCCTGGAAGTTCGAAAGGAGGAGATCGTCGGTGTTCTTGGCTCCAATAGCGCCGGCAAGACGACCCTGATGAACACGATCTCCGGGTTGATGATTGACATGAAGAGGAAAGAGGATAGAAGAGGAGGCGAAAGAATCACCATACTTGGAGAGATCAGGTTCGAGGGAGAAGATATCACCAACACCGAGCCCGATGAGAGGGTCAAAAGAGGAATCGTTTTAAGTCGAGAGAGACATCCCATTTTCCCGGATAGTAGTGTCGAGGAGAACTTGAAGATTGCTTCCTACTTGAGAAAAGGCCCTGAGATTAAAAAGAGTTTCAATTTTGTTTATTCTGTCTTTTCTCATCTCAAAGAGATCAGGAAGAGGAAGGCAGGGTTTTGTAGTGGAGGAGAGCAACAGATGCTTGCCATTGGAATGGCCCTGATGACCCATCCAAGGCTCCTCCTGATGGACGAACCCCTGTTAGGGCTCTCTCCAGTGCTTCAGCGCGACCTAAGGAGGGCTATCAAACAGATTCGAGGCGAGGGGGTGACCATTCTGGTGACGGAGCAGTTCGCCCGACCTCTCTTGCCTATTATAGACCGAGGGTATGTAATTGAAAATGGTATTCTGGTCCTTTTTGGAACAGGGCAGGAGTTGATGAATAACCCAGAGGTCAAGGCAGCCTATTTTGGAGTTTAGTGTTTTTAGAGTTTGATCAACGTTGGATTTCGGATTTTTAACACAGACTATTTTTCTCTTTGAAGACGAAGCCTTTGGAAGGGATCAATGACACTCTCGGTTGCTTCCATCTATGAACAATTTGAGAAAGTCTCTCAGGATCACCGGGATAAACCCGCTATTATTTATTTAGGGAAAGTCTATACCTTTTCTCAATTAAGAGAGGCGGTCGAGACTCTGGCTGCCAATCTCTACCGATTGGGGCTGAAGAAAGGGGATAAGGCAGTGCTTTACCTTCCGAATTGTCCTCAGTGGGTGATCGCCTGGTTGGCCTTGATGAGAATCGGAGTCATTGCCATCCCCATCTCCCCTATTTATACTCCAATCGACCTCAGATATATGACCAATGACAGCGGAGCAGAGAGCATCTTCTGCTTGGATACTAATTTTGGTTATGTCATGCAGGTTCTTCCTGAAACCCAATTGAAGAGGGTGGTGGTTACCAATATAGCCGAACTTCTTCCCTGGTGGAAATGGTTGATAGGAAGGGGCTTTAATAAAATCCCGATCGGAAAGTTCGATTCCGGGGAAAACATCTTTATCTTTAAGAGGCTTTTAAGTGGAGGAAGGATTTCTAATTTACCACCCTTTGAATCTAAACCCGAAGAGATGATAGAGATGCTTTATACAGGAGGAACCACAGGCCTTCCCAAAGGGGTGCCCTTTACAAACATTCTATTTTTAGAGGCAGCAGAAGAACAAAGGGCAGTCAGTGAACGCTTCATTCCTAAGGGGGAAGATATCGTCATTCAAGGAGGCCCCCTTTTTCATATTCTTGGCCAACAGGTGGGATTGGGAGGGATTCTGTCTGGCGATACACTGGTCCTCCTTCCCAGGGTGAATCTTGATGGGCTTTTTGACCATATTGAAAGATATAAAGTCTTGACCTTCTTTGGTGTCCCTGCCATGTATCGAATGATTCTTGAACATGACCGCGTGGACTATTATGACCTGAGTTCTCTGAAATATTGTTTTTCAGGGGGGGATGTTCTACCAAAAGAAGTCGCAGATCGATGGCTCAAGAAGTTTGGTCAGCCCATCTATCAAGGGTACGGAACCACGGAAACCTGTGGACGTGTCTCCTTGACGCCTATGGGAGAAGAGGCTCCACCAGGAAGTGCAGGAAAGGTAACACCCCTTCAGAGGGTTAAACTGGTGGACCCCGAAACGCTTGAGCCCGTTCCTCCGGGCGAGCCCGGGGAGGCTCTGGTCTCTTCTGATCATATGGTCAGGGCTTATTGGAATAAACCTGAAGAGACAGCTGAATGTTTCATTGAGATGGATGGAAGGCTCTGGTATCGGACCCGTGATATTGTTCGAATAGACGAAAATGGATGGCTTTACTATTTGGACCGATCGGTGGATACCCTCAAGCACAAGGGGTATCGTGTGGCGGTTTCAGAAATAGAGGCGGTTCTGCAGGAACACCCTGCAGTGATTTCCGCCTGCGTGGTGGGTGTTCCAGATGAGAAGGTGGGCGAGAGAATAAAAGCCTTTGCCGTTCTTAAGGAGGATGTGAAAGGGGTAAGTGCCTACGACCTTCTCAAATGGTGCAGAGAAAGATTGGCTCCCTATAAAGTCCCCCAGTATATTGAATTCCGCGATATGCTTCCAAAATCAAAAGTCGGTAAACTCTTAAGACGCGAACTTCGAGCAGAAGAACGAAAGCGGTTTGAGAAAGTTGAGTAATTCCATTATCTCAATTCTTTTATTGTAGTTTAACAAATTTTGTCATTCCTGCGGAGGCAGGAATCCATAACCTGTTGATTTTACTGGATTCCTGCTTTCGCGGGAATGACAGAGTAGAGATTGTAAAATGCATTGTATTTTAATGAATTATAAATTTTGCTAAACTACAGTTCTTTTGTTTTTTCCTTTAAAATTGGGATCACATTCTGAAAGTCATCGACGATTCCGTAGTCGGCCACACTGAAGATAGGGGCTCTGGGGTCTTTATTGATGGCAATAATAGTTTCAGAGCCCTGCATGGCGGTGACATGCTGGAAAGCACCGCTGATCCCCACGGCAATATAAATCTTTGGCTTAACGGTTTTCCCTGAAATCCCAACCTGGCGATCCTTGGGGAGCCAGTTTCGATCCACCACAGGCCGGGAGCAGGCAATCGTTCCTCCTAAGTTTTTTGCCAACTCTTCGAACATAGGAAGATGTTCGGGTCCCCCAATTCCCTGTCCCACGGAGACCAAAATCTCCGCCTGGGTGATATCTTCTCCGGTAATCGGGGCTTCAATATATTCCATAAACTTCTTGATATCCATTGACCCTTTCAAGGGAGAAGGCTCCAAAATAATTCCCCCTTTTTTCTCCCCAGGCGTTTTAGGGGCAAAGACCCCTGGACGGAGGGTGGCCATATATCCTTTTGATTCCTTCAGAGAGATAGTAGCATTGACCTTTCCTCCGTAGATGGAGCGAGTTGCCTTTAGTTTTTCATTTTCGAATGAGAGGCCGATGCAATCTGTGACCAGGGGGAGGTCCAATTCAATGGAAAGGCTTGGGGCCAGATCCATGCCGAAGGCCGAGTGACCCAGCAATAGAAGAAGGGGTTGGTATTTTGAGATGAGGAAGGAGAGGGTTTGTTGATAGTAAATGGAGTTAAAATTTTTTAGACTCTCATCTTCAACTACCAGAACCTTCGATGCCCTTGTAGAGAGGTCTTCAGCCAGGGGTTTTACCTCGTGGCCTAAAAGAAGGACTGTTAAAGAGGTGCCCTTTTGATTCGCTAAATTTTCTCCAAGGCCAAGCATCTCATAGGTGATGTCCCGGATCTTATCCTGACGATGTTCCGCTAATACGAATATTTCGCCCATTGTTTTAGCCTCCCTTAAGCAAAGGGTCAAAAGGTTAGGGTGAGGATGCCAGTTTCGTTAAAGGGTTAAGGGATTCGTCTTTAAAATCTTTTTGACCTAACATTTTCATCTATGACGATACTGGCTTCTTAACCTTTCCCCCAAAACAAATTTTTATCCTTTTTTCTTCTTTATAATTTCTGTCAACTGCCCTACGACTTCTTCCGGATTTCCTTTCAATATCTCCGCCATCTTGCCAACAGGCGGAAAGGAGACCTGCTCGATGGTGGTATAAAGAGGTTCCTTCGAGGTAAACCCTATTTCTTCAAGGCCCACCTCTTTGGTCTCTTTGTCTTCCGCCTCCAATATGGCGGCAAGAGAGACATATTTAGGTTCATTGATGCCAGTCTGAATCGTTAGGACAGCAGGAAGTTTTATCTCCAGGAGCTCCTCGAGTCCCCCCTCTAACTCTCTCTTTACTTTTGCCTTTCCATCCTCAATTTCAATCCGGTTCACAATAGAGGCATGAGGAAGGCCTAAGATCTGAGCGAGGGCCACCCCCACCTGTCCCCAGCCATCGTCCTCTGCCTGAACCCCGGTTAAAATAAGATCGAAGGGTTGACTTTTGATGGCTTGAGAAAGGATTTGAGCGATGAGCCGGGCATCAAAGGAAGGAGGCTCCTCAATTTTCAGTGCTCGATCCGCTCCCATGGCAAGACATCGGGTTAATACCTCTTTTGATTCTTCAGGGCCAACCGAAACCACCACCACTTCCCCTCCAAATTTCTCTTTTAAGGAGACCGCCTCCCTGACCGCATAACCATCCCAATCATTGAGGGCAAAGACAAGATTCTCCTTTTTAATATCCTTCCCATCTTTTTCGATGAAGAGATCTGCCTCAGCGGTTTTGGGAACCCTTTTCACACAAACCCAAATGTTCATGAAGACCTCCCTTATTACTTAGATTTCAAATCGCAAATTGCGGATTTCGGATTGAAAAAAAACCCGAATTCAATTTGAAATCTGAAATCTTAAATTTGAGATATGGTCTTTTAGTTTAACTCCATGGTTTCAGCCACCAGTTCTGAGATATCTTTTACCATAATTTGATCGGCAAGGCCAGAGATTTTGACTGCGTCTTCAAGGGTTAAGAGGCAGAAAGGACAGGCGGTGGCAATCACCTTAGCCCCCAATCCCACCGCCTCTTTAATTCGTATCTCACCGTTGCGAGTCCCTTCGGTTGCCCCTTCAGACCACATCCTCCCACCCCCTCCTTCGCAACAGAGACTCCGTTCCCTGGAGCGCTCCATTTCAACCAATTGAATCCCCGGAATAGAAGAGAGAACCCTTCTGGGCTCATCAAAGATGAGATTCTGTTTTCCAAGAAAACAAGGGTCCTGATAGGTGGCAGGTAGATTCAGTTCCTTCGACCCTTTTATTTTCCCTCTCTCAATCAGTTCAACCAAGAGTTGAGTATAATGAGAAACTGGAATTGCCAACTCAGGATATTCATTTTTAAAGGCATTGTAGCAATGGGGGGAGATGGTGACGATTCTTTTTACCCCCAACTTTTTAAAGAGATTGGTATTCTCCTTCGCCAATTTTTTAAAAAGGGTTTGCTCTCCCATCCTTCGAATCTCATTTCCACAACAGGTTTCCTTTTTTCCCAGGATGCCAAAATCGACTTCCGATTTTTGTAAGATCTTGACCAGGGAGGTTGAAACAGTCTGGACTCTTGGGTCATAGGAAGGGGCACATCCAATAAAGAGGAGGATTTCAGAGGTTTCCTCTCCCAGGATCTTTACCCTTTGGTCTTTTGCCCAATCCGCCCTCCGGTCACGAAACCGTCCCCATGGATTTCCATGAAGGAATGTATTTTCAAGGGCATCTCGAATGGTTGCGGGAACCTCCCCTTGATTGGCCAGGAGGTTTCTTATCCCCATAATCAACTCAACATTTTTGACTCCTGCAGGACACCGGAGGCTACATGTACTGCAAGTGGTGCAGGCCCAGAGCTCAGGTCTTTTAAATAGGGAAGGGTCAGGACTGAAGTAGGTTTGCCTGACCAGTCTCCTCATATTCAGGGGGGAACGAAACTTAATAGGGCAACTCCCTGTGCAAGTTCCACACTGAATGCAGATGTTGAGCTTGTAGTCATGAATGAAAGTTTTAGGATCGATTTTCATAAGGTAATTTTTTCTCAGCCCTGAAGGGCTGAGTTACAAGACCATCAGAAACCTGTAACTCAGGGCTTTAGCCCTGATAGAAAAGCCACAAGACCATCAGAAACCTGTAACTCAGGGCTTTAGTCCTGATGGAAAAGCCACAAGACCATCAGAAACCCGTAACTCAGGGCTTTAGCCCTGATGGAAAAGCCATCAACCCGTCAGTCCGTCCACTTCGGAAAGGACCTGATCCTGTGTAAAATGGTTCTGTCTGGCTGCCTTGCTGGGACAGATGGCGGTGCAAGCTCCACATCCCTTACAAAGGGCCTCGTTCACCACAGAGATTCCTTTCTCCTGGAGAAAATCGATGGCTGAATAGGGACAGATTTCAATACATAATTTACAACCCGCACAGACCTCTGGATCAATCCAGGTGGTGATGGGTTCAATCTCAACCTCCCCTCTGCTTGTGAGAGAGATCACCTCCGCCGCTGCCGCAGAGGCCTGGGCCACCGTATCAGGAATATCCTTGGGTCCCTGACAGCAGCCTGCCAGAAAGATTCCCTCTACATGGGTTGAGACCGGCCTCAGTTTTGGATGGGCCTCCATGAAGAATCGGTCAGCGCTCTGGCTGATCCCAAGGAGTTGGGCCACTTTTTCTGCATCCCCTCGGGCGGTTAAACCTGTCCCCAAGACCACCATATCGACAGGAATCTCAATCGGGGTTCCAAGCAAGGTGTCTTCTGCTGAGACAATAAGCCGTCCATCCCTTTTAAAGATTTCAGACCCTTTCCCTCGAATGAAATAGATTCCTTCTTCACGAACCCTCTTGTAGAACTCCTGGTATCCTTTTCCAAAGGCATTGATGTCAATATAAAATTCATAGACCTCGGCCCCTGTCTTCTCCTTGGCCAGATGGGCCTGTTTCATGGAAGCCATGCAGCAGATTCTTGAGCAGTAAAGGTTCGCATTCTCATCTCGACTTCCAATACAATGAAGAAACGCAATGGCCTTAGGCACAGTCCCATCCTTTAACAAAACCTCCCCACGAGTGGGCCCAGAAGGGCTTACCAGCCTCTCAAACTGAAGATTGGTAAGGACATTTTCATAGATTCCGTACCCATATTGAGGGAGAAGACGGGGATTAAAAAGGTCGTATCCTGTGGCAAGGACGATGGAGCCTACCTCCCTCTCAATGAGGCGCTCTTGCTGTTCGAAATCGATGGCCTGTGACTTACAGGCCTCCACACAGGATTTTTTACATTTTCCTCTGCTAAGAAATAGACAGCTTTCTGGGTCCATCACCGCCTTCAGAGGGACGGCTTGAGGGAAGGGGATATAGATAGCCTTTCTCTGAGCCATTCCTTCCTCAAATTCTGAGGGCACTCCCTTCTTCAACACACAAGCCTCCACGCAATCTCCACAGCCCGTACATCGGAGAGGGTCAACAAAGGTGGGACGTTTTTTAATAGTTACTTTGAAATTTCCAATATACCCTTTGACCTCCACCACCTCTGAATAGACATGAAGTTCGATGTTTCTATTCTGGGAGACCTCCACGGTTTTTGGGGTAAAGATACAGGAGGCGCAATCCAGGGTAGGGAAGGTCTTGTCCAACTGGGCCATATGGCCTCCGATATAAGGAGCCCTCTCAATTAGAATCACATTCACTCCTTCATTGGCCAGGGTAAGGGAGGCCTGAATCCCTGCGATACCAGCCCCAACCACCAGGGCAGAAGGCTTGATTTCAACTTTTCTTGAGATAAGGGCTTCCTGGCGTAAGGCCCTGGCCACAGCGGCTCGAAGGAGTTGCTTGGCCTTTTCTGTTGCTTCTTTTCTATCTTGATGAACCCAGGAGCATTGCTCACGAATATTCGCAATATTAAGAAAATAAGGATTGAGTCCTTCTGAAGTGAGAAGGGTTCGGAAGGTGGTCTCATGCATTCGAGGGGAACAGGCTGCAATCACCACCCGTTCGAGAGAGAGTTCATGGATATCCTTTTTGATTAAATCCTGTCCTGGGTCAGAGCAGAGGTAACGGTAATCCCGGGCTACTTTTACTCTCGGAAGAGTGGTAGCAAAGGAGGCAAGTTCTTGACAATCCACTGTGGAGGCGATGTTGGTTCCACAGTGACAAATATAGACACCGATCGGTTTCTTCATCAAACTTTATCCCATTTACAGAACTCCCAGGAGGTGACGGCCAATCACCAACTTCTGTATCTCCTTTGTCCCCTCATAAATCTCAAGCAGTTTCGCCGCTCGGTAATAGCGCTCAATCGGATAATCGTCAAGATATCCATATCCCCCATGAAGCTGTAAGGCCTCATCCACAACTCTGACCGCCACATTACATGCCCACCATTTGGCCATGGAGGAGAGTTGGGTATCCGGATTACCGCGATCGATAGCCCAGCAGGCCTTATAGGTCAGGGTTCGGGCGGTTTCAATAAGCGTTGCCATTTCAGCAATCTTAAATTGTGTGGCCTGGAAAGAGGCAATCGTTTTCCCAAACTGTTTTCTCTTCTTTGAATAATTGACCGCCTGTTCCATGGCCCCTTGGGCAAGGCCCACTCCATCCCCTGCCACCATTACCCTCGAGTAGTCAAGAAACTTCATCAACTGGATAAATCCGTTGCCTTCTTTCCCAACCAGATTCTCCTGGGGCACCCTTACGTTATTAAAATAGATATTGGCAGTGTCTGAAGCATGAAGCCCCATCTTTCCATGGATTCGATCCGCTTTATAACCAGGACGGTCGGTCTCAACAATCAGGATGCTATGGCGTTTTGACTTGGAGGTTTCTTCAGGATGAGTGAGACAGTAGACAAGAAGAAATTTGGCTTCTGTCCCGTTGCTGATCATTACCTTATTGCCATTGATCACATACTCATCTCCAATTTTTTCTGCACGAGTGGTGGCTGAGGCCGGATCGCTTCCAGCCTCAGGCTCGGTAATGGCAAACCCCATCATCCAGTCCCCTTTGACCAGAGGAGGGAGGTATTTCTTCTTCTGTTCCTCAGTGCCAAAGAGAAGCAGTTCGTCTGCGCCAAATGTGGTTTGGGAAAATATCTGTCCAAGTCCAGGCTCTGCCCTCCAGAATTCCTCGAGGATGATTATATGTTCAAGGGTGCCAAGGCCAAGTCCCCCGTATTCTTTCTTGATGAAGACACCCACAAAACCCAATTGGGCTGCCTTTTTGATAATCTCCCTTGGATATTCCCTTTTTTCTTCACACTCTTTTCCAATGGGCGCCAATTCTCCTTCTGCAAACTCTCGCGCTGCCATCCGTATCTGCTTTTGCCGATTGGTCAGTTCGAAGTCCATAAGAGTCCACCTTTATTTTTAGTATCTTCCCAATAAGGCACGGGCGATGATTATTTTTTCAATCTCCTTGGTTCCTTCGTAAATCTCAACAATCTTTGAGTCCCGATAAAACCTCTCAATGTTATAGTCTCCGATAAACCCATAACCTCCATGGAGTTGAAGGGCTTCCTCTGCCACTCTTACTGCGACCTCTCCAGTAAACCACTTAGCCATAGCAATAAGATGGGACTCCACTCTTCCTTGATCCAGAAGCCAGGCAGCCTTCTGATAGAGATTTCTTCCTGCCTCAATTCGGGTGGCCATTTCAGCGATCTTAAATTGGGTGACCTGAAAAGAGGCAAGCGGTTTTCGAAACTGGACCCGTTTCCGCACATGCTCGATGGCCTGTTCGAGGGCCCCCTGGGCAAGACCAACTGCCTCAGCACAGACATGGAGACGAGTGTGATCAAAGAAGACCATAAACTGATGAAACCCTCGGCCTGGAGTTCCAATAAGGTTCTCCTTAGGAACCCTCACATCATTAAAAGAGATTTCAGCAGTATCCGAGGCACGAAGACCCAGTTTGTTTTTCAGTTTGGTTGCCTCAAAGCCTTTTCGATCTGTCTCTACGGTAAGGACACTGAATCGGTCATGGGGAGATTCAACATGCGGTTCGGTCAGGCAGAGAACCTGGAGATAGTTGGCTATGGTTCCACCGGTGATAAAGGTCTTGGTCCCATTGATCACATATTCATTACCCTCCAGAATAGCCGTGGTTCTCACAGAGGAGACATCACTTCCTGCATCAGGTTCAGTGATTGCGGCTCCGGTGATGGCCTTGGCCTGGACTAAAGGAGGAATCCACTTCTTTTTCTGTTCCTCTGTGCCGAAGAGAAGAATCATTTCAGAGCCAAAAGTCCCTGCAAGGATAAAATGAGCAATTCCAGGATCCACCCTCCAGAATTCTTCATTGATGAGGCAGTGTTCCAGGTAGCCCAATCCTTGCCCACCATAGGCCTCTGGAATGAAGACTCCTACAAAACCAAGTTTACAGGCCATTTCCCAGAGATGCTTGGGAGGTTTCTCCTCTCGATCGCACTCCTGGGAGAGATTCGGAAATTCCTTCTCAGCAAATTCCCTGGCTGCTCTGATGATATCCTTCTGCTCTTCAGTCAGATCAAAATTCATATTGTCTCCTGATTTTTATAAAAATTCTAAAATAAAACGGAAGGGTTTACAATGGATTTAAGAGGATAATGACGAAATTAAACCCGTTCCAGGAGGATGGCTTGACCATGTCCTCCACCCCCGCAAAGGGCTGCAAGACCAAGGTTTAATCCTCGGCGTTCCATTTCATGGATGAGGGTGACTACAATCCGGCAACCTGTATTTCCAATCGGATGCCCCAACGCAATTCCGCCTCCATTGACGTTTACCCTCTCAGGGTTTAACCCGAGTTCCCTCTCCACAACAATTGAAGGTGCGGCAAAGGCTTCATTGATCTCAAAGAGTTCTATATCCTCAAGTTTATACCCTGTCTGTTTTAAGAGTTTCTTAATGGCAGGGATTGGTCCAATCCCCATAATCCTGGGATCCACCCCTACGGCGACTGAACCCACCACTCTCCATTTTCTCTTCATGTTCATCCTCTCCGCAAGTTCCCTCGAGAGGACCAATACCGCAGAGGCTCCGTCGTTGATTCCAGAAGAATTGCCCGCTGTGACTGTTCCCTCTTTCTTAAAGACTGGAGATAATTTGCTTAATCCTTCCAGAGTGGTTCCAGGTCGTGGGTGTTCATCCCTGTCTATCACCTTCGTCTCCCCCTTCTTTTCACCAGGAACAGGGACTGGTACAATCTCATTTCTAAATTTCCCTTCCTCCATGGCTTTTTTAGCTCTCATCTGACTTCGATAGGCAAACCTATCCTGATCTTCTCTTGAAACGTTGTATTTTTCTGCAACGTTTTCGGCTGTCATTCCCATGATGAGTCCTGTATGGTGATCCATAAGACCATCCCAGACTCCATCTGAAAGTTCCTGATGGCGGAGCCTCAACCCCCATCTGGCATTTTTGATGGAGTAGGAGACATTGCTCATGCTCTCTCCCCCTCCGGCGATAATCGCATTGGCCTCACCCAAACGAATGGCCATGGAGGCAATTCGAATGGCTTCCATTGATGAGCAGCAGGCCCGGTTTACCTGCACAGCAGAAACATCGTCAGGAATCCCCGCCTTAAGCGCTGCAGAACGAGCAAGGCCATTCTCATCGCTTCGAACCATGACCACTCCCCAGTAGATGTCATCGAGTTCTTCCTTTGGGAAATTCACTCTCTTACAGACCTCATCCATCACAATGGAAGCCAGTTTCTCATGGAGGATATCCCTGAATGCCCCCCCAAACGAGCCAATCGGAGTTCTCACCGCTGAAACAATCACCGGGTCTCTTCCGTTCATATGGAAATTTTTCCTCCCTCCCCCATTTTTTGAAAGCCCTATCCCTTCAAAAATTTTTTTCAATTCATTCAGGCCTAATCCTTCAGCACTTCTTTATAGAAATCATAAAGACCCTTTTTGCCCCTTCCTCCTGTATAACCTGCTCTCACCATCATCCGAATCAATGGATGCAAATATCCCTTCTCAGGTCCAAGCTCTCTCATTCGGTCTTCTTCAGAGGTGGCAAAGATTTTCCATCCTCCTATCAAGTCACTCAGTTCAAGAGGGCCAATGGGAAGACCATAGCCTAATTTCAATGCCCTATCGATCTCCTCAGGAGAGGCGACACGTTCCCAGACCATCTGAACACATTCTAAGATCATCGGCGTATAGGCCCGATTAGCCAGAAAACCATAACTGAAATCTTTACATAGGATGGGTTCCTTTCCGAGTTTTTTTGCCAGTTCCATTATGATTTCTATGGTCTCATCAGAGGTAAAGGCCCCACGGACAACCTCCACTAACTTTACCACACTGACAGGGTTAAAGAAGTGCATTCCTACCACCTTCTCTTTTCTTCCCGTTATACTGGCCATTTCGGTAATGTTAAAATTGGAGGTATTGGAGGCTAAAATAGCATGAGGAGGCGCCTGTTCGTGCAGTTGTCTGAAGACCTCTTTCTTCAGATTTAAATTTTCGAAAACACATTCTATGATGAGATCTGCATTTTTGACAGCCTCATTGAAATTAGTTGTTCCCTTAATCCCTTCAAGAATTTGATTCATTTCACTCTGTGTCATTTTGCCTTTCTCGACAAAGTAGCGCCTCAAATTTTCCCTAATAGATTCTAATCCTTGGGTGATTAACTCCTCACTCAGATCATAAACAGTCACAGGATAATGTCCGACCTGGGAAAGGATCTGAGCAATTTGAGAACCCATCGTTCCTACCCCTATGATTGTGATCCGATTAATGTCATCGAGTTTCATTTAATTTTCCTCCTCTTCTTTTTAAGATTCCTCTTATCTCTAATCGGTCTTTCTAATCCTTGGGGGAAACTCAGGGAGGTCTTTAAAAAGAGGATGTTCTGAACCCTCTTTGATCCGTGCGGCATGCTTTGCCATTGCCTTGCATCTCTCGAAATCCATCAAATGATAGACAGAGAGTCTCTGGGCTGCCAAAGAGCCCTCAGCATGAATTCTGAGGACGGACTCGTATGAGGAGGTGTAATCCCTGATCAGATTGATCAGTTTTATCCTGTTTTCGGGTGGGGTCCCATCTTTTCCCCCGAGGTATTTTTCCAACATCTTACGAGTCTCTGGGTTTTGCCAATCCTTATAGGAAGGGATTGTTGCAACGATTCCTCCAGCGATATCTTGAACATACTTTGTGGCCTGGTGGTAATAGTCAGAGCCGTAGAGTTTGCTTAAATTAGAGTAAATAGGGTTAGGAATCACCAAGCCGGATTCAGGTTCTGTAACACAGTGGTCACAGGCAGCCCTGCCTAAGGCTTCTGTGATTTGAGCATACATGGCAAGCCACGTCAGCATTTCACGAATCATGGGGGCTCTTTCAAGGCCATTATACTCAGCCATGAGGGCGGCCATTCCAAAAAGCATTTCGTTTTCTATTGTTTGGATCGCATTAGAACTGAGTCTATGAAAATCGGCAAACACATAGGCATAGTCTGCAGCAAACATCCATTCCCTCTTCATAAAGACCCTTTCGTTGGGCACAAAAACGTCATCGAAAATAATCATGCTGTCGGCAAGGTAGATACTGGCTGTAATTGGGTGGTCAAAGAAGTTTCCTACGTCTTCTTCGGAGATCTCGTGTCTCGCAGGGATAAGGGTAATGCCCTTCGCATTGGGAGGGATAGCAAAGGCCACTGCATAATCCTTATCCTCCTCATGCATATTTCGGGTAGGGATCACGATGATTTCATCTACCACAGGGGCCATACTGATGTGGGCCTTTGCGCCTCTTACCACAATCCCCTCTTTTGTCTCATCAACGATTCTTACGTAGTAATCTTTATGAGGTTCCTGTTGGGAAGGGCGGAGGGCTCGATTCCCTTTCACATCGGTCATCCCCGCTGCCACAGCGCAGTCACGGTCAATCAAATGTTTTCTAAAATTTTCTACCCGTTCTGTGTAATGGGTTCCTAATCGCCTATCCATACGTCTGGAGACTACGGTAAGTGCATTTAAGGCATCGATTCCTGTGAATTTGGCACTTGGGGATTTGCCAAAGCATATTCTGGCTCCTGTCTGGATAATCTCTCTCCTCCTCATCAGATCTTCCACGGTTTTGGAGGGATAGAAAAGAACACTTTCCAATTCTCCCTTCTCGTTCTTACGTGTCAGAAGAGGTTGGTAACGAGGGTCTTGCATAAGCACATAGTCCATGGCAACCCAATCACAGGCAATCCCTAAGATAGGGTTCTTCGTCACATCCTGGACCTTTTTTCCTCCCATATAAACGACCCGACCATCTCTTAATCCCTCATAATATTGCTCAGGTGTTCTAATTGGCATTTAAGATCCTCCTTTCCAATTTAGACTTCTGACCCTCATAGACCATGCCAGGCGCAAAGTTCCTCATCGGTTGCCACGGTACCAGTGACGCCACTGGCATCCTGCTGGGCAAGAAAAATGGCACATTTTACCATCTTTTCAGGTGAGACCCAATCTTTCCTTTCTTCCTCTTTTACCCAGAATCTCATCCCTTCTGTGTCGACCACCCTTTGAGGCTTTAGACAATTGACCGCAATGTTAAACTTACCCACCTCTGAAGCGAGCCCATAGGTCAACCGATCAAGGCCGGCTTTGGCAACCGCATAGGCCAGACCAGTCGAAATCGTCGCCCCATCCCTTTCGTTGGCCGCCAAAGAAGAGATGTTAATAATACTTCCACTCTTCTGTTGGATCATCTTTGGGAGGACGGCTTTGGTGCAGAGGAAGGCACCTGTTAAGTTCACTCTTAACACCAGTTCCCACCGTTGAAGGGGTGTCTCCACTACGGGGTAATAAAAGGCAACACCTGCATTATTGACCAGGATATCTATTCTGCCAAACTCAGCCACTGTCTTTTGAACCATCTCATTGACGCTAGCCTCATCGGTCACGTCACACCTTATTGGAAGAGCGCTCCCTCCCATATTTTGAATTTCCTCTGCGGTCTTGTAGATTGTTCCAGGGAGCTCCTTCTTTTCCTCTTCTGACCTGGCGGCTACAACAACACGGACTCCCTCCTGGGCAAATCCAATGGCAATGGCCTTCCCTATCCCACGACTTGCTCCTGTGACGATAGCAACCTTAGATTGAAGTTTCCTCATGTGATTTCTTTTCCTTCAAACATAGACTCCTTTTAGAAGCTGCCTTGCAATGACCAATTTCTCTACCTCTTTTGTCCCTTCATAGATCTCAACAATCTTTGCATCTCTATAAAAGCGGCTAATATCATATTCATCCAAGCTACCATATTCTTCATGGAACTGTAATGCTTCATTCACCACTTTCACGCCCACTTCTCCGGCATACCACTTCGACATGGAAATAAGGGCTGGCTCAATTTTCCCTCTATCCACATACCAAGCGGCTTTGTAGACAAGATTTCGGGCTGTCTCTACCCATGTTGCCATCTCAGCCAGTTTGTACTGAGCGATATGATATTTGGCCTGGTTTTTTTTAAAGGTTTTCCGTTGCTTTATAAATTGAATGGCTAACTCTAAAGCCCCTTGGGCAACCCCCACCCCTTGGGCCGCTACATAAGCCCTTGAGCGGTTGAAGAATGCCATGAAATAATGAAATCCATTCCCCTCCTCTCCAATCAGATTCTCTCTGGGTACCCTTACGCCGTTAAAACTGATTCTTGCTGTATCATGGGCTCTCACCCCCATCTTTCCTCTTAATTTGTCTCTCTCAAGGCCAGGCCGATTTGCTTCAATCACAATGACACTGTGTCTTTCATGTGGTGAGGATGCCTCCGGATTGGTCAGGCAAAGGGTGATAAAAAAATTTGCGATTGTCCCATTGGAGGCAAACATCTTCGACCCATTGATGATATATTCCCCCCCTGCCTTTTCTGCTCGGGTTGAAACTGCTAAAACATCACTACCTGCATCAGGTTCAGTAACCGCCACCGCACTGATCGCCTCGCCTTTGCATAGGGGAGGAAGATAATGATTCTTCTGCTCTTCTGACCCAAACAGGAGGATCATTTCGCTTCCAAAGTATACACAGGTAAGTGCTCCTCCCAACCCTGGATCCACTCGCCAGTACTCCTCCATCACCAATGCATTTTCAAGATATCCATATCCAGCCCCTCCATAGGCCTTATCGATAAATATTCCATTTAACCCTACCTCACTGGCTTTTTTAATGAGACCGAAATCAAAGACCTCCTCCTTGTCACATTTCTTAGCGACTTTTGGAAATTCTCTTTCAGCAAATTCCCTGGCAAGTTTTTTAATTTCTATTTGTTTTGGGGTTAAACTAAAATCCATCCTTTTTCTCGAAAAGTTAACATTTATTATTTAATAATAGATCGAGGAAGCCATAGGATAATTTCCGGGAACAATATACATGTGATGAGACAGAGTGCCTGAAGTCCAACGAAGGGTGTAATGGATTTGTAGATGTCCTCCATGGTGATCGATTTGGGAACAATGGCTTTCATGTAGAAGAGGTTAAACCCAAAAGGAGGGGTGAGATAAGCCATTTCCATATTTATGATGAAGAGTACTCCAAACCAGACCGGATCAAAACCTAATTGTTTGATTATGGGAACCATCACCGGAGTGCAGATCATGATGATCCCCCCTGGGTCCATTAGGCAACCCAGAATGATGAGGATAAACTCCATTCCTGCCAGGATGATGTATCGCGAGATGGGTAAGGCGCTCACTGCCTCTTTAATTAGGTCCACTGCCCCTAATGCAGTGTAAAGAGATGAAAAGCAAGTTCCTCCAATGATGATCCAGAGGATCATGCAGGTTAGTCGAAGGGTTTCATAGGAGGCAGTTTTGAAGACCTGCCAAGTCAGAGTCCGGGAGATCGCGGCGCAGAGAAGGGATCCAAGGGCTCCAATGGCGGCCGCTTCAGTGGGGGTAGCAATCCCCCGAAAAATAATTCCGAGAACAGCCACGATTAATCCGATGGGGAAAATGACTGCTTTCAAAGATAGGAGTTTTTCTTTAAAGTTGACTTTTTCCTCTTGAGGTACCGAAGGACCCAATTCGGGTTGAAAGTAGCACCTGAGGATGACATACAAGATGAAATAAAAACCAAGGATCACTCCAGGGATTAACCCTCCAGCATAGAGGGCTCCAATTGATTCGCCGGCAAAAACCCCATAGACGATCATCAAGACACTTGGAGGGATGAGAATTCCCAAGGCGCCTCCTGCAGAAACGCAACCGATTGCAATCCTTTTGTCATATTTATACTTAAACATAGAAGGGAGGGCGATTAACCCCATTGAGACAGTGGCAGCTCCACTTACTCCAGTCATTGCTGCAAATAACATGCAAATGATAATGGTTCCAATTGCCAGTCCTCCCCTTATGGACCCTAACCATTTATACATCATATCGTAAAGCGAACCCGCCAGCCCTGAATGTTGTAAAACGATTCCCATGAAGATAAAGAGGGGGATGGCCGTTAGGATAAAATTTCGCATGACTCCATAAGTCATGGAGGAGATCATGATGAGACCCGGAAGACCCCAGAGGAAATAGGTGAATACAACTGCCACCCCTGCCATGACAAAGGCAATCGGTAATCCTGTGATTAGAAGGATGATAAGACATGAAAAAAGGAGAATAGTAATTAGGGTGATGTCCATTTTAACCTTTCCTTTTAATGAGAGTGTGGAGGTCCCGAATAAATTTTGCAAGCACCTGGAATAAGAGAAGGATTGCTCCAAAGAGGAGCATCCATCTAATTGGATAGACAGGAGGGGCCCATTGGGTGGAGTCACGTTCTAAAGTAATGAGCGCTTTCCAAGCGGTTTGTCCTCCCTTCCAGATCAAGACAAAAAGAAATGAGAAGGTGAAAAAGGAGGTGATAAGGTCGAGAAAGGCCTTTGTTTTTGTTGAGAGGCGGCCATAGAGGATATCCATATTGACAAATCCCCCATGATAGAAACTATAGGCTCCTCCAATGATAATCGCGGTTCCGAAGAGCATGTCCGACATCTCATGGGCCCAGATGGTGGGCTTTCCGAAAATATACCTTGCGACAATTTCGAAGCCGACAATCATGGCGAGGAGAGGGATAAGAAAACTTACGCCCTTTCCAGTCCAGAGACTAAGCGAATCCACATATTTTAACCCTTTCATCAATTTTTCCATGACTGTTTCCTCTGAAGGGGTAAAGGAGTTGGAAATCCTTTACCCCTCATCGTCCCAGGTTATTTGATATGGCCGAGTTCCTTTAGGAAGTCTCTTAGCATGCTAATGGCTTTAGCGTTTGTTGGACTCTTTTTTGCCAAGTCATCCCAGATGGTCATTGAGACCTTCGTCATCTTCTCAATTTCCTCCTCTGGCAAGGTGTTTACTTTAACACCCCATCTCGACACCATATTATTCAAAGATCTCTTAGAGATAATCCGTGTTTCATTGTAAGAATAAAATGTTCCGCACCCCATGGCTGCGGTCTCAAAGATCGTCTTCTGTTCAGGGGTCAGTTTTCTCCATAAATCTGCATTCACAATGAGATTGTTCCATGCCCCTTGAACAGGTTCTGGGACCATATAGTTCTTTAAAACCTCGTGGAGTTTCATGATGTACATGGGCCCCGCATCGCCCCAATGTGCTCCTTCAACGACACCCGTTGCCAGAGCGGTATAGAGCTCGCCCCCCGGAATGAAAACGGGAGAAACTCCCATCTTGGTCAACCAATCCGCCATGATCCCATAGGCTCGAAGTTTCATTCCTTTTAGGTCATCCATCTTTCTAACCGGTTTCTTAGTCATGAGCCCAACAGGGTAGGTTTCATAAGGAATAAAATATACATTATGTTTTGCATAATCTTCTCTGACCAAATCCAGCAAGCCTTTACGGAACATGAAATACTTTGCCTCTTCGAGACTTCGAAATGAGAAAGGGAGCCCCTGGGCAATTTCAGTGACAGGAACGATTTTGAACCAGTACCCCTCTGCAATCAATGCAATATCGAGTGCTCCTTTCCCTACGGCTTCAAGGACATCTTTCATGGGGACCAGTGCCCCAACCGGGAAGAGAGTGATTTCAATTTGCCCACCAGACATTGCAGAGATGCTCTCTGCAAATTTAGTCATGACCCGTTTTGTATCGTCAGCAATAAGATGGGTTTGTAGTTTCAATTTAAGTTTTGGTGCCTGCCCCCAAGAGAGTCCAACCCCTATCACACTCAGGACCAAACAAATTGCCCCTAATCCCAATAGCCATTTCTTTGTTTTGAACATTTTCTTAGCCTCCTCTCTTTGGTTTTTTTTAAAATTTTGATGTTCACCCTTAAAAGATTCTCTTCGTTTTCACCTCCTCTCTCCTCATCATGCCCCTTAACTTTATTTCCCTTCCTCCTCTTTCAAAATCCTCCGTAATATTTTTCCCGCAGCGCTTTTGGGTAATTGATTTCGGAACTCAATGATACGTGGTCGTTTATAGGCTGCCATGTTTTCCTTACACCATTCTAAGATCTCCTCTTCTTTTACTTTCCCTTTGTAATCAGATTTTAGAACAATAAATGCCTTTGGACTTTCTCCCCTATAAGGGTCCGGGACTCCAATAACGGCTGCCTCTGCTACGGCTGGATGTTGATAAAGTAGGTTTTCCACCTCTGCGGGGAAAACACTATAGCCTGAACATTTAATTAATTCTCTTTTTCTTCCCAAAAATTTTATATATCCCTCCTCATCCATCAGGCCAATATCCCCTGTATGAAGCCAACCTTCCCTGAGGACTTCTTTTGTCTCCTCGGGTTTGTTCCAATAACCTAACATGAGGGCGGGTCCCTTGATGATGATTTCTCCTTCTTCATTGGGAGGAAGTTCGGTCTTTCCTGTCTCTAAATCCACTATTTTGATCTCGCTGAGATGGGGAATACCAATAAACCCAGGTTTGTAACGATAGAGGGGGGTAATGGCACCGCCTTGAGAAACACACTCGGTTAAACCATACCCTTCACCGATGATTGCCTTGGGTGCCAACTCTTTAATTCTTTTTTGAATCTCAACGGAGATGGGAGCACCCCCACTCCATATGCAACGGAAGGAGCCGAAGTCTTCCTGTTTAATATCCGGCATATTTAAAAGAGCAATGAACGCGGTTGTGGGTACAACTGTAAATGTGCATCGGTAATGGCGAATGGCTTGAATGACCACTTCTGGAACAAATCTCATTAAGATAACCACTTTCCCTCCTGAAGCCAAAGGAGCACACATCAGTTGTTGTTGGCCCATTGTATGAAAGAAGGGGGTCACTCCTAAATGAATATCATCTTCTCGATGATGGTACCATTGAGCAGCCCCAACACTTGAAATGGTTAAAGCATAATGACTGATCATGGCCCCCTTGGGAAGACCAGTTGTTCCTCCTGTATAAAGCAAAAGGGCAAGTTCCTTCTCCATATCCATTACACGGCATATTGGCTTGGAAGGAGATTGCCCCAGAAGGTCAAAGAAGTTCATTGTATTAGGATAGGACAACTTCTCCTGTTTTATTTCATATGGTAAAGGTAGAATCGGTTGGTCAGGGAGATAATCTGTCATCGAGGTTAAAATTACATTTTTCAATTTAATCCGGTCTCTTATTTTTATAACCTCTGGATAAAGATAATCGAGCGAAATAAGAGTGTCTATTTGGGCATCAATGATTTCGTATTCTAATTCTGCATGCTTGAACATCGGGTTTAATGGAACCACTACTCCACCCGCACGATGAATGGCAAAATAACTGATCACAAATTGGGGGCAATTCTCCATATAGAGGGCCACTCGATCTCCTTTTTGAACCCCCAAGTTGACCAACCCCCATGCGAATTGGTCAACCCTCTCATTGAGTTCTTGATAGGTGATGTCCCGGCCATAGAAACTTAAAGCAATCCTTTCAGGAGTCATCTGTGACCATTCCCTGAGATATTCAGAGATGGGTTTTTCAACCACTAAATTCTTTTGGACCCACGGTGGCCAAACCCTATACCATCGCTTTTCCATGTTCTTCCCCATTGGCGAGATTGAAGTTTTATCATTCGATCCCTCTTCCATCATGGGTCTCTTGACCAAAACCTAAACCTCTTAAAATAAAGTCAACTAAGGAGTTTATACTTTTTTTAATCGGCTTATTCCTTAAAGTCCAACCCCTTAGGGGTAGAAACACCAAGAGGTAGGCAATAAGACTTCCCAAGACCTCCAAATCGCCTTTAATGGTCTTTCGCTTATGGAGCTCCTTTAGCATACGACGCCAAAACCCAACGACATTTCGATAGTCCATATCGAGAACAACTCTCAAATGCTTCTTATCCAAGTGCTTACTTTCTGAGTAAACAAACTGAAGGAGTTTTTTATTTTCGACCATAAATTCTAAGGTATGACGGAGTGCGGTTACCATTTTTTGTAAAGGATCCTCAATTTTATCCATCTCCGAGTTTTTCAGGTAATCGAACCAAATCCTTTGCATGCGTCTGTGAACCAAATACAACACATCATCTTTAGAATGGATATAATGATAGAGTTGCCCCATGGACATCCCACACGATTTGGCTATTTCGCGAATGGTAGTCGGATGAAATCCCTTCTCAAAAAATAACCTTAGCGCCCCATCCACGATCTGTTGGTGTCTCTTTTCTATTAAGGAGGGATTTTTTGAGGAGGAGAAAAGCAAACTGTCAATGGCTGATGGAAGTGGTTTGAGTCTTTTTTTGATATGGTTTTTTTTGATTCTTGCCATTTTATCTGTAGGAAAGAAAAAAATAGAGCAAGCGCTCGATTTATTTCAATAGCAAATTTATTCCTTTTTGTCAAGGATTTTTTTAAAAATTATTTCCTTAAAAATCAAAGGGTTACAGAATGTAATCCAAATAGAGAAGGACTTAGTTTTCCGGCGATAAGGAGAGACGATCAACTCAGCATGTTATAATCTTCCGAGGATTTGGGAGGCGACGGTGTTTCGTTGAATTTGTCCCGTGCCTTCAAGCAACCAGGTAGCGAGGGAATCGCCGAGATAACCCGGCAAGAATTGGTCCTCGAAGAGCCCATAGCCGGCAAGGATCTGCATAGCCTTCAGGCAGGTATCGATGGCCACCAGAGGACATTTGACTTTTGCTTGTAAGGAGGTCGCCAGGTCCGTCTTCCCCTGGTCGAATAGCCATAAAGCCTTATAGGCCAGAAGTGAGGCGGATTCAATGTTTTCAGACATTTCGACAATCATATGGGAGATGTTTTGGAATTTTCCTATTTTTTGGCCGAACTGCTCACGGTTTTTTGCATGAAAGAGGGCCCGATCATAAGCCCCTCTGGCCAGCCCGATAGCCTGGCTAGCGATCTCAAGCCTTCCCTCATTGAGGGCATCCATGATATAGATGAACCCGTGATTCTCTTTACCCAGGAGGTTTTTCTTTGGCACCCTGACCTCTCTAAACTCAATGGAACAGGAGGAGGTGGTTTTGATCCCGATCTTATCGCCAAGGTCGATGGGTGTTATTCCTTTTGTATCCCTTTCCACGATGAACCCACTGATTCCACGGTAAGGAGGAGCCCCAGGGTCGGTCTGGGCAAAGACCGTATAGAATTCAGCAATATCTGCATTGGTAATGAAAATTTTACTTCCGTTGAGAATATATTCCTCTCCCTTTTTTTCGGCTCGGGTATCAAGGAAACGGATATCACTTCCATGGTTTGGCTCGGTAATGGCAACGGAAGAGACAGCCTCTCCTTTTGGGAGTTTTGGGAGATACTTTTTCTTCTGCTCATCGCTTCCAAATCTCAGGAGTACCTTGGCAGGGATGGAGCCAAGGCTAAGGGCCATTCCAATTCGATTGTCATAACGGATCATCTCCTCCATGATCAGGCAGTAGTCGAAGAGTGGCAGTCCCTGCCCCCCTAACTCTTTGGGATAATAGGAGGCCAGATAACCCTGCTTGCCCGCCTTTTTGTAAATCTCCCATGGAAACTGTTTCTTTTTTGAGAATTCAAGGGTAAGGGCGGGATCGCATTCTCCCTTCATAAATTCACGAACTGCCTCCTGCATCAATCGATGTCTTGGAGAAAAACTAAAATCCATTCAATCCTCCTAACCTCCCTTCTGTTTTCACGACTATTATACTCATCTCCCCCTTAACCCGGCAAGACATTTATTAGATATTCCTTAGAAATCTATTTTTGGATAAGTAGGGAGGACTACTTTTGGAACTGATTTTTCTTCTCCTTCGTGGATTTCATCTGGTCCAATAGATGGCTAAGGGCCCGCCGATGTTCTTCAGTCTTCAGACAGTCCAGAAAGACCATGGCCTCATGCTGGATGACTTGCTCCAGGGTAGAATGCATTCCATGACGGAGAAGTTCTTTCGATTTTTGAATGGCATAAAATGGCATGGACGCAATCTGCCGAGCCATCTTTTTAGCCTCGGGCATGAGTCGATGGTGGGGAAATACTCTGTTCACTATTCCCATTTCTAACGCCTCGGGGGCATCAAAGGGTCTCGCAGTAAAAATCAGTTCGGCAGAATTACCGTACCCAATCAATTTCGGAAGAAAATAGGTGCTACAAAATTCAGGGGTCACCCCTATCCGAGCAAAGGCACAACTAAATTTAGCCCTTTCCGAGGCAAGGCGAATATCACAGGTCAGAGTCACAGTAAACCCAAAACCATAGGCTGGCCCATTAATGGCTGCGATGATGGGCTTTGGGTACTGGATAAACGCCCTTGGAAAATCGATGGAGCCGAAACGAGATTTCTTTTTATGATCCTTATCTTTTCTTTGGAATTCGACAAAACTGTTTAGATCGGCTCCTGCGCAAAATCCTCGGCCCCGGCCACTCAGGATCATCACCTGAACATGATCATCCTTTTCAGTCGCATTCAGGGCCTCCATCAATTCATTTTTCATCGTTTCATTCAGGGCATTGAGAACCTCAGGTCGATTCAGGTAAAGCAAAGCGATTCCATCTTCTTTGATTAATTCGATGGTCTTGAATTTCATAATGCTTTCTCCCTTATCCATATCGATACTGAACCCCAAAGCCACTTCGTGGATAACGCCACTTTACAGAGCCATAGATACAGGCCACCATACAGGTTCCACATTCAAGGCAACCTGCAAATTCGATCACCATCTCACCCTTCTCGTTGAGGGAGTAGAGATTTGCCGGGCAGGCATAGATACAGAATCGTTCCTTGCAGTTTTGGCAGATTTTGGGATCGAGAGAGATGTGGGTCTCCTTGTCGTTTTTAAAGGCATCCAAAGCTAACTTCTCGGTGATCTTCATAAAACCTTAAACCTTAAACCCTTTAAGGTTTCCCTCAGGGATTATATTTTCCTGAATTGCAACCAATCTCTAAATGTCCGGAGATTAAAGAAATGCTTTTTCAGTTCGGTGATTTTGGTTTGGTAGATCCCTTCCTTCGGTTTTTCGTCTACCCACATCACCTTTTCAAAGATATCAGAGATGACCTGAGGATATTGAGTGAAGAGTCTTTCGTTGTTAAGAATCTTGGGGGTATAACGAAAGGTATTCATCTCTTTGATGATGAAACTTTCCCTGAGGAGTTTCTCATAATGGGAGAGGGTTGAGGCTGAAAAATCATTTCTCTGTTTAGCCATTTTTATGGTCCTGCCTGCCAAAACCCCTGAAACCATGGCATATTCCATCCCTCTCACCGTAACCAGCATGTTGAGCCCAAGGCCTGCAGCATCGCCCGTCACTAACATTCCGTCGGTATAGAGTTTAGGCATTGTTTGGATGCCCCCTTCCGTAATGAGGTGAGCAGAATATTCAACAACCTCTCCCCCCTTGATCAGATTTTTTATCTCAGGTCTTTCTTTAAAGGCATCCAAGAATTTATAGACCTCCTCGCGAGGTTCCTTCTGATTGAGGGAATGAATTCCTACCACCAACCCAAGAGAAAGACTCTCCTGATTCGTGTAAAGAAAACCTCCGCCCATCACACCTCTGGTAGGGGTCCCTAAGAAGAGTTGAGCGGCCCCCTCATTTCCCTCCAGTCGAAACCTCTCTTCGATGATCTTGGAATTGAGGGCGATCACCTCTTTAAACCCAAGAGCAAAATGGTGAGGCTGAAAAGGTCTCCTCAGCCCGGCTTTTTCTGCCATAAAAGAGAGGATGCCATCTGCTGCCACTACACAATCCGCTCCGATCTCCTCGCCATCGGTCCTCACCCCTATGATTTTTTCTCCATCCTTGATGAGACCCTCCACATTCTTTTGGGGAATGACAAAGACTCCTTTTTCTGAAACGAAATCGGCGAACCATCGGTCAAATTTTGCCCTGAGAATGGTATAACTGGGATAGGGTTTTTGGTTGAATCGGTTGCTGGAGAGTTCAAAGGTCGTGGAATTGTCCTTTCCCATAAAGGTGAGAATTTCTTTGGTTACATGTCTTTCGAGAGGGGCTTCTTTCCAGATGTCAGGAAGATACGCAAGGAGAGGCCGAAGATAGATCCTCCCGCCTGTCACATTTTTGCTTCCAGAGAAATCTCCCCGTTCCAGGACGAGAATGGTCATCCCTGAGTCGGCCAGTTCATAGGCACAGGAGAGACCTGCCAATCCTCCTCCCACAATGATGACATCCACTTTATCCATCTTTTACCTTGGATAGCGATTCTTGCAAATCGACTCGCATTTTAAATGTCCAATGAAAAATTAAAAATCTTAAATCGTTTCCAAATCCCAATTTCAAATGGATGAAGTCCAGTAACTCAGGGCTTCAGCCCTGAGGGAGATCAGCCCCTGAAGGGCTGAGTTACAAATTCAGATTTTACGTTATGTTCCATGTGCTCGAGGCTACGCTTCAGTGAGGATTTTCCTCAATTCTTCTGTCAGGGCAGGTACAATCTGAAAGAGGTCTCCCACAATTCCATAATCCGCATAGTTAAAGATAAGGGCGTTGGGATCGGTATCTACAGCCACAACCGTTTTACACGTCCCGATTCCAAGAACATGATGGATCGCTCCAGAAATCCCAAAGGCCATATAGAGTTTTGCAGAGATGTTCTTTCCACTCTTTCCAATCTGGTCCTTTTGATCCCGCCATCCTTCATCGACAACGGCCCGAGTGGTTCCCACAGAGGCATTCAAGACCTCGGCTAACTCTTCGAGGATTTTAAAATTTTCTGCTGATTTAATTCCCCTTCCACCTGCCACGACAATATCAGCCTCCGTGATATCCAACTTGGCTCCGCCTGCTCGCTCCGTTCCGAGAACTTTCTTTTTCAATAGGTTTGGGTCGGTCTGAAAGGGAACGGAAATCACCTGGGCAGATTTATTGAGGCCTTGATCTACAAGGAAAGTATTATTCCTCACCGTGGCCATCTGAGGCCGGTCATCTGAAAAGGTCATCTCGGCAAAGACCTTCCCTCCATAGAGAGGTCGGAGGGTGATCAGTCTTCCATCCTCTCCTATGGATAGGCCTGTGCAGTCAGGCACATAACCGGTTTGAAGATGCATCGCCAGCCGCGGGAAAAGGTCCTTTCCTGTAGAGGTAGCCCCTCCTAAGAGGATGGAAGGTTCGTGTTCCTTAATGAGAGAGACAATATTTGGCAGATAGGCATCGGAGGTGTAGAAGGTCAGGGTAGGGTCTTCCATCAGAAAGATTTTATCAGCGTAAGGGGTAAGGCTATTCACTACTTCTTGAAGGTTGTTTCCCAGTAAAATGGCGACCACCTGCCCCCCTGTCTTTTTTGAAAATTGAGCCGAGGCAGATAAAAGTTCATAGGTGACTTTTCTTACCTTTCCTTCTTGATGTTCTACAAGAACCCAGATTTCATTCGACATACACACCTCATTTCAAATTTCATATTTCAAATGGAATGGTTTAGATTGTTCAATCTGAAGTCTGCAATTTGCAATCTGAAATTTAAATGACTTTGGCTTCCTCCCTGAGGAGTTTAACTAAGGTCTTCACATTTTCTGGGAAATCGTCCTTGATCATCCGGACCGGTGGTCTTTTGGGTGGAGGAGCGTATCGATTCACCTTAATCTTAGCCGATTGGGGTCCTACCTCGTTTGGGGTTAACCCAATTGCCGAAAGGTCAACCTTTTTAATCTGGGCCTTCATGGCCTTCATCACATTCATCACCTGTGGAATACGGGGAGCGTAAAGACCTTTCTGACAGGTGAAAAGGGCTGGAAGGGGGGAGGAGAGAATCTCTTTTCCTCCTTCAACCTCCCGGGTCACTCTCGCCTCTTTCTTCGGATCCTCTATTTCAAGTCCAATGATCGCATTCACATGGGGAATATTCAGCAACTCTGCCACAGCCGGTCCAACGATCCCTGCATCATCATCCATGGCCTGTCTTCCTGTTAGGATAAGATCAAAGGGTTTGTCTTTGAGATAGGCGGCTAAAACTTTTGCAATGGAGAAAGGGTCAGATCCCTCAAGGCCAGGGTCAGTTAACTGGATAGCCTCATCTGCCCCCATAGAGATTCCTCTTCTCAGGGCATCTACCCTTCGGTTGTCAACCGTTAATACGGTCACCTTGCCCCCAAACTTCTCCCTTAACCTCAGGCCGGCTTCAATAGCTACCTCATCAAAAAAATTGGTGAAATATTTATTTTCGATCTCCAGTTCAGAATCGGTTTTTACCTTCACCGTCGCTTCCGGGTCAGGAACCTGCTTCACCAGGACATAGATCTCCATCAGGACCTCCACATAGGTTAAAGACGTTTTCCGTCATTTGCTAATCAGGATTCGTCAAACCCTCCCCTCTCTAACTCTACCCTCTCCCCCTGGATCTTATTCTTTACAGAAAACTCTTCCCAGGTAGTCGCAGAGCACTTCGTGGGTTCCGCCACCGTAGAGTAAGAATTTTGCATCCCTCCAGAACCTCTGGACAGGATATTCCGTGCAAAACGCATTTCCTCCATAAATCCTCATGGCTTCTTCAACGGCATACATGCACATCTCAGTCGCGTGATACTTAGCCAGCATGCATTCATTGATGCAGGGAATTTTATTTTGAATCATCCAGGCACATCGATAGAGAAAGGTTCTTGAGGCCTCGTACCAGGCCCAGAATTTGGCAAATTTTTCCCGGATCAACTGATACTTGCTAATCGGGTTTCCAAAGGCGATTCGATTATTGGCATACTGCCGAGCATCTTCCATGGCCTCCTTGGCAATGGCGAGGGCGCTCATTCCGGTCATGACGCGAACTTCATTGAGAATCTCTCCCGCATATTGGACCCCTTTCCCAATCTCTTCGCCCAGGAAATTCTCCTCTGGAACAAAGACATTGTCAAACACCAACTCCCCTGTGACTGAACATCGGGAACCCAACTTATGGAGCCTTTGCCCGGAGACAAATCCATCTCGATTCTCGGTCTTCCTTTCGACCAGGAAGAAATTGAGTCCCTTGAGGCCTAAGGTTGGGTCCACCGTTGCCATCACCGTGGCAAAGTCAGCAATCGGTCCATTGGTGATCCATTGTTTTCTTCCGTTAATCCTCCACCCTCCATCTACTTTAGTCGCCAGCGTTCGAGTTCCAGCAAGGTCTGAACCAGATTGATCTTCGGTAAAGCAGATGGTTCCAATCTTCTCGCCCTTGATCGCAGGGACAAGAATCCTCTGTTTGATTTCTTCATTTCCAAAACGGCCGATGAAATAGGTCCCCATGAGGATTTGCATGGTGACGGACATGAAGAATCCACAAGAGCCTCGAGCCAATTCTTCATAAAAGATCATCTGGGTAATGGTGTCCGTCCCCATTCCTCCATATTTTTCCTCATGCCTTAATCCCAGATATCCCAGGGAGGAAAATTCTTTCCAGAGATCCCAGGGGAATTCTTCCTTTTCGTCCAATTCCTTTACCCGGGGCATAATCATTCGATTCACGGTATCCCGGATAGTCTGTCTGAAAAATTCCTGTTCCTCTGTAAATGTGAAATCAAGGGCCATGGACTTCTCCTTCCATTTTAGCAGTTCGGAGTGATCCGTTCGTAGTTCGGAATATTTTTTCTTAAAACTCCGAACTAAATAATGTGTTTTTCCTTAAATTCCTTTAATTGCTCAGGACTGTACCCAAGCACGCCTCCGTAGATTTCCTCATTGTGTTCTCCAAATCTTGGAGGGAATCTGAGTTGTTGGTTGACCGATTTCAGATAAGGGGTCATAAAGGGAGGAGGGGCGATGGTGATCTCTACCCCCGTTTTTGGATCCTTACTGCGAATCAGATTGGGTTTGACCAAAGGATCCTCCACCACATCCTCAATGGTGTTCACTTTAGAAATAGCGATCGTTGCCTTGGTAAATATGTCGATCAATTGTTCTGTTGTAAATTTTTTGGTAATGGCGTTGATGGCCTGGTTGATATTTTCGACATCTGCAATCCGGCCAGCATTTCTCTCGTATTCCTTTTTGGAAAGGGATTCGAATCCCGGAATCTTGGTCAGGGTCTCCCATTGCTTATCGTTTCCTACAGCGATATAGACGTATCCATCCTTGGTTTCGTATACAGAAACCGGAGCAAAAAATTCGTGAGTATTTCCCCTCCGAGTAATCTTCTTTTTAAAAGAGACCGTATGGGTAATTGCTTGGGTTAACCAGGAGACCGTACTTTCGAACATCGAAAGATCAATCCGGCTTCCCTGCCCGGTTAAGGCTCTTTTAAAAAGAGCCTTCATGAGAAGGCCATATCCATGTTCGCTTGCACCCATATCTGGCAGGGGAATGCCCATGACTTGTGGGGTTCCTCCTTTTTCTCCAGTCAATTCCATCAATCCTCCCCTGGCTTGGAGGACAGGGTCATAGGCTGCTTCATTGCTCAGGGGTCCAAAGCCAGTCATCCCTAACCAGATGATATCCTCTTTGATCTTTTTGAGCATTTCGTATTCAATTCCAAGTTTGGCGTAATTTCTTGGAAGCTGATTCGTCGCAAAGATATCTACCTTCAACTTAAGGATGAGTTCTTTTAATATTTTCTGTCCTTCAGGCGTTCCAAGGTCTAAGGTGAGGGCCTTCTTTCCTGCGTTGATGGAAAGAAAGTATGAAAACATCCGGTCTTCCTTCAAGATGTCGTCTCCCACCCGACGATTGGGATCCCCATAGATGGGATGTTCCAGGCGAATGACCTGGGCTCCGTCTTCTGCCAAACGGAGGGTTAAATAGGGAAGAACAGTGGCTTGCTCAAGACTTAAAACCGTTATATTTTTAAATAATTGAAGATCGTCCATTCCGGCCACCTCCAGAAGAAATTTTGGATACTGTATACAAAAAAATATATACCCAAAAACCCTTCCCCTTGTCAAGAAATTTCGAGTTTGATAAATGTAATGCGTCACTGAAGCGTGGGGAAGATCGAGTGAATTGAATTTCCACGGTAGACTGAGCGATTACGGGATAAATTTTTTAAAAAGGTTAAAGGGAGAAGGTTCGATGGTTCTTCTTATCGAGGGGTCTTTGTAAAATAAATGACTTGCTGGCCTGTGGCGATAAGAACTCCCTCTTGATTCCTCACCTCAAACTCAATCAGACCAATCCGGTTGGATCGATGGGTCACCTTTGCGGTCGCCTCAAGGGTTTCGCCGGGCTTGCCTGGGGTCAGGAAGTGGATTCCCTGCTGAAGGGACACCGCCGGTTCACCTAAACTATTCCCTGCCGCTTCACAGGCCTGATCGGCTAAAGAAAAGATGGCTCCTCCATGGGCCATCTGATAGAGGTTAACCATTTTCTCGGTGATAGACATAGAGGTTCTTGCAAAACCAGGTTTTATTTCTATCAATTTCACTCCTATGAGTTGAGCAAAGGTATCCTGGGCCGTGAGTTTATCAAAGATCCCTTCCATCCTCTCTTCTCAGACTTCGTTGGGTTTTCTTTCCCCTATTTTTTCTTTAATTTTTCCGTGAGATCAGATAAATCTTCATATTCGACCGGGTTGAGTTGGTAAAACATTTTGGGAAGGAAAGTTCCCTTCTTAATTAGAATCATGGCCTCCTTCCCCAGCCCAAGGGCAATCCCCAGTTCAAAAAATCCTTCTGTTCTTTCAGTGTTTGAGAGGTCATAGATTCCAATCTTCGATCGTCGGATCTGTTCAATTCGTTGAGAGAGAGGTTCGTCTCTCTGGATAGACTCAATGCCATAGATGGGTTTTAATCCTTTCCCCTCGAAAGCCCTCTCGATGGCCTTGAGCCTCTCGGCTTCGGATATCCCTGAGGAGATAAAATATTCCCCGGTAGGAGTGAACTCCACCGTGTTGGGGGTCGTCTGGAGCTTTTTAAAAAGGGTTCGATCCAGGGTCAGTTCTTTGATGGCCCCATGGAGGATGGTTTTGGCACTCTCAAGGTCTCTTTTGAACCGGGTGGCATTGAGCTTATCAATCTCTGGAGAGGCAAAGGCTTTTACGCTTACTTCCTTGAACTTGAGGGCAAAGAAGTTCTGACAGTAGACCGATTTAGCCCCAAAGACCTTCTCTAAGAGGGTCCGGGTTTCTTGATGCCATTGTTTAAACTGTTCATGGTAATCATGAAGGCCTGTCATCGAATCTATTTTGTTTAACTGATCTTTGATGAGATCAATGGGGTCCCTCTCTTCCATTCACCCTGGTCTCCTCTATTTAAGAAATTTAAATCGAAGATAACAGCCAATGAAGGGAATGTCAAATCTTTTAGGGGGTTTTATTGAGAATAGGCTTTTTTTATGATATAAAAAGGTTATGTTAAAAGGGAAGAAGATTGTCTTGGGGGTGACGGGTGGAATTGCTGCCTACAAGGCCGCAGAATTTGTGAGACTTTTAGTCAAGCAGGAGGCCCAGGTCCATGTTGTGATGACTGAAAATGCCCAGAGGTTTATCACCCCCCTTACCTTTCAAACCCTTTCCGGCCACCCGGTCATGACTGACCCATTCGCTCTCCTTGATCAGACTGAAATTGGTCACATTGCTCTTGCCGATTTGGCAGAATTGGTTGTAATCCTTCCTGCCACCGCCAATATCATTGGAAAGATTGCCAGTGGAATTGCAGATGATTTTCTCTCAACCATGGTCATGGCGTCCAAGGCTCCAGTGCTGGTTGTCCCATCGATGAATGTCAACATGTGGGAAAGTCAAGCCCTCCAAAGGAATGTCCAGACCCTTAAAGAACGGGGCATTCATTTTGTGGAACCTGGGGTTGGAGAGTTGGCTTGTCACTGGTATGGGAAAGGGAGGCTGGCAGAATTGGAAGAGGTGATCGAAAAGATTGAGGAGATATTCTCTCCAAAAGATCTAAAGGGAGTAAAGATTCTGATCACCGCTGGCCCGACTCAAGAACCCCTTGATCCTGTTCGATTCCTTACCAACCGTTCCTCTGGAAAGATGGGTTATGCTTTGGCAAAAGTGGCAAGGAGAAGGGGGGCGGAGGTTACGTTGGTCACAGGGCCCACCTCTTTACCCCTTCCTCATCGGGATATTTCATCGGTCTCGGTAAGGACAGCAGAAGAGATGAGAAAGGCTGTTTTGGAACGTTTTGATGGGTGTTCTGTTCTCATCAAGGCGGCAGCCGTTTCCGATTATCGGCCCAAAGTAAGGAGTCCACGGAAATTAAAAAAGTCCGAGGTCTCCCTCACACTCGAATTGGAGAGGACGGTTGATATTCTGAAGGAGGCTGGCAAAAGGAAAGGGAATCGTGTCCTCATTGGATTTGCAGCGGAGACCGAGGATCTGATTTCCAATGCGACCGAGAAGCTGAAAGAGAAAAACCTGGATCTTATTGTCGTGAATGATGTGACCAAAGCAGGGGCAGGTTTTGGAGTGGAGACCAATCAGGTGAAGATTTTATTTCCTTCTGGGAAGGTGAAGGACCTTCCCCTGATGTCCAAAGAGGAAGTGTCTGAGAGGATCTTGGATGAGGTTGCTCAATTATTGAAACAAAAAAATTGAGAAAGGAATCGTTATTTCGGTTCCGCTTTTTTCTCCGCCCGTTTCTCTTCCTTTTTCTCGGTCCCCCCTTTTTCAAGGGCTTCTTTCTCCTTTTTCTTTCCTTCCTTTCGGCTCTCCGAAGGGTAATCGTTTACATAAAACCCTGAGCCCTTCAGGATGAAATTGGGGGCGGAGATCAATTTCTTTGCTGGTTTCAGACATTTTGGACAAACGACATTACAATCCTCGTCTATTTTGATAAGGATTTCAAACGCCTCGTTGCAATGGTGACAATGGTATTCGTAGATGGGCATTCTCCAAACCTCCAATTAGGCTTGTAGATGAATATTGCTACTAAACTCTTTTTTTAATTTTTTGAGCGCTTCGCTTTCAATCTGTCTGACCCTTTCTCTGGAAAGTTTCAGATGGTCTCCAATCTCCTGGAGGGTGAGAGGAGAGTCAGACATGATTCGATTTTTAATCACATAGACTTCCTTATCATTCAGGCGTTTCATCGCATTCTGAACTTCCCGCTCCCAAATCCTCTTTTCTTCTTCCTTGGCGAGAACCTCTTCTTGATTGGGGGACTCTTCTTGAAGAAGTTCAAGGTGTGTCAATTCGTGATCCTCATCCAGAGGGGTATCGAGGGAAAGATCCCTGGAGGCCATCCTTTGCTCCATCTCAATAATATCCTCCTTAGACACATCTAAATCCTCGGCAAGAAGGTCATATTTCTTCTCCCCCTCCGTCTCCCCTTCCAAGGCCTTTCGCACCTTTCCAATCTTATAGAAGAGTTTCTTTTGCGCCTGGGTCGTTCCAATCTTAACAAGGCTCCAAGATTTGATGATAAAATTCTGAATATAGGCCCTGATCCACCAGATCGCATAGGAGATAAACCTTATCCCTTTATAGGGGTCAAATTTCTTAACTGCCATCATGAGACCAAGATTACCTTCCTGAATGAGGTCGAGGAGTTTCATTCCATATGATTTATATTCAAATGCTACCTTGACAACGAACCTCAAATTTGATGTAATTAGTTTATGGGCTGCACTAATATCATTGTATTTTCGGTATCTTACAGCAAGTTCAAACTCTTCTTCAGGGGTTAAGAGAGGGAATTGGTTGATCTGGATCAGGTATGTTTCCAGGGAATTCTTGACAACAGGTAGATTGGACATTATATAAACCTCATTAATGAATTAGCACTCTTTTAAAGAGAGTGCTAACAAAATATAAGACATTACCTCCCATTTGTCAAGTAAATTCTATTTTATTGAAATTATTAAATAATTTTAAATTTAAAAATTCTTTTTTGGTATAAACGGGGAAAAAGCAAAATTCTATCTTGGAGGGTAAGATGAACGAAGAGAGAAAAGATGAAGGAAAAGATAAAGGTTTTGTAGTGAAAGACCGAAGATTTAGTGCCAGAAAAGAAGAAGAGGTAAGGCCAAAGGAGGAGGTAAGACAGGAGGGACCTTCCAAAGAGGATCTCTCAGGGAAAGAGGCTCCGCTACCTGAAATCAATTTTAATAGTTTGATTCTCTCTTTAAGTACTTCAGCCCTCATTCAGTTAGGAGAGATCCAGGACCCCCAGAGCAACCAACCTTCTAAAAATCTTTCTCTGGCCAAACAGACCATCGACCTCATTGGAATGCTCAAAGAGAAGACGAAAGGGAATCTCACCCCTGATGAGGAAAGACTCTTAGATTCCGTCCTTTATGATTTAAGGATGCGATTTGTGAGAGCGAAGGGATAAAACCCTTCTATTTCTTATAAGAGAGGTAGAAACTACTTCCTTTTCGATGGAGATAGAAGATGACCCCTTTTTCGAAGTTGGCCTCTTTTATCGCCTTTTCAAAATCTCTTAAGGTTTCAACCTTTTTGCGGTTTACCTCTAAGATGACATCCCCCTCTTGGAGGCCAATCTCGTCAGCAAGGCTACCATCCTCAATGCCTAAGATTACGATTCCTCGCTTTACCCCTGTGATCCGATATCGGGCAGCCAGTTGAGGGGTCAACTCCTGAACCTTTGCTCCTAATTTTTCCTCTACCTCTGGCTCCTTGGCTAATTCAGGTTTTTCGGGCATGGCCGAGGTGGTCACTTCAACAGTTAAAGGTTTGCCATCCCGGATGAGGTTGAGTTTGACCTTCTGGCCAACCTTTTTCTTCTGAATCTCTTTTATTAATTCTTGAACATTCTTTACAGGGTTATCATCGACAGATTTGATAATGTCTCCTGACTGGAGTCCTGCTTTTTCTGCACCTGTATCTGGATGGACTTGCCCTACAAGAACCCCCTCTTTCTCTTTCAATTTGAAGTGTTCAACCATCTCAGGGGTTAGGTCTTGGACACTGAGTCCTAACCAGGGACGGACGACCTTTCCGGTTTTGATGAGATCATTCAATATCTGTTTGGCCATATTGATGGGAATAGCAAACCCAATGCCTGCGGCCGGTTGAATGATCATGGCGTTGATGCCAATGACCTCCCCATCGATATTGACCAGCGGGCCTCCACTGTTGCCCGGGTTGATGGAGGCATCGGTCTGAATAAAATCTTCATAGGTCCCTGTCCCCAGACCAGAGCGGCCTTTGGCACTAATTACCCCAACGGTCACCGTATGCTCAAGCCCAAAGGGGCTTCCAATCGCAATGGCCCATTCTCCAACCTCGAGTTTGTCAGAATCCCCAAGGGTGGCCACAGGAAGATCTTTTGCCTTAATATGGAGTACCGCAAGGTCTGTTCTTGGATCTTGACCCTTGACGGTCGCTGTGAATTCCCGACCATCATTGAGACGGACTTTTACCTTATCGGCTCCTTCCACCACATGGTTGTTGGTGAGGATATAGCCTTCTTTATCGACGATGACTCCAGAACCACCGCTTCTCTGTTTATGTCGATACTCTTTTCCCCTCTCTCGAGGGCCAAACCCAAAGCCCCTGAAGAATTCTTCAAACGGGCTCCCTTTAAAGAAGTCTTCACCAAATCGATCCCAGGGCCTCATGGTGATGGTCTTCTCAGTCGTGATATTCACCACAGAAGGTTGGACCTTTCTGGCCACCTCGACAAAGGCTTGCCCCAGAGATTTGGCTGTGGTCATTTTATCATTCTTAGGAAGGGAATCGGCTGACTTATCCCTATCGATACAGAAGAAGAGACCGAAAAGTAAGGCTGAGATGGTAAAACCTAAGAGAAAACCTTTAATCACTTTCCTGTTCATCGTTCGCTCCTTCGATCTTGATATTAATAATTTATATTTTTTCCACGGGGTTGTCAAATGAGGGAATCTCCTATAAATTCCACAAATTAAATTTCTTATCCTCTCCAGATTACTCCTTAGGAGATTGGGTTTCGTAGATCCGTTTTTTGATCTGACCAATCAGTTTGGTTACCGGAATCTCCTTAGGACAGACCTCTGTGCATCTCCAAAAGGTTTGACATCCCCAAACCCCTTCCGCTTTATCCAGAAGGGCTATTCTCTTCTTAGACCCTTCGTCCCTCGAATCAAAAAGGTATCGAAAGGCTCGAACAAGGGCTGCGGGTCCAACGTAACTCTCCGTCTCTTTATTCTGATTAACCGGGCAGGAGGCTGTACAGCAGGCGCACAGGATACACCGTAGGGCTTCCTCAAACTCTCTATATTTCTCAGGTGATTGGGTTCGCTCTTTTTCCGGAGGGGGAACCTCGGTAATCAAATAGGGTTTAATCGAATGATATTTCTCAAAGAATGAACCAAGGTCAACGATTAAATCTTTGACCACAGGAAAGACAGGAAGGGGTTCGATTAAAATTTCACCATTAAATTCCCTTACTAACTTCTGACAGGCCAAACCACAAATCCCATTGATCCTCATCCCATCAGACCCACAGACTCCATGACCACAGGACATTCGAAAGGATAAGGTCGGGTCCTCCTCCCAGCGAATCCTATTGAGACAATCCAGGAGTCGTTCCATAGGATCGGCCTCCACTTGATAAGTCTGATAGTAGGGGTCTTTATCCTTCAATGGATCAAAACGGAAAATCTTTAATTTAATATTCATCAATCGCCTTTTAATGGGATGGGTTCACTTCATTCGGAATAAATAGCAATCAAATGCCAAATTGTCTATGCGACTTAATATCATTGTTTTCGATCTGCAATCTACCATCCGAAATCTGCAATCAATACACTCTGGCCTCAGGCTGAAACCGTGTAATCTTTACTGGCTTATACTTTACCTCCGGCCCCTTGGGGGTTTGAAAAACCAGGGTATGTTTTAGGAAGTATCGATCCGCCCGCCCTGGAAAATCTTCACGATAGTGGGCTCCACGGCTCTCTCTTCGATGGAGGGCGCTCACTAAAATAACCTCTGCAAGATCGAGTTGATACCCCAATTCAAATGTCTCCATCAATTCATAATTAAAGACCTTCCCCTTATTCCCAATCTCAATCTCCTTGTAGGATTCTTTTAGAGCCCGAACCTCCTCAATCCCCTTTTTCAACCCTTCCTCATTTCGAAAGATAGAGCCCTTTTCCATCATCAGAGACTGCATCCTCCCTCGGACTTCATGAAGCCTTTTTCCCCCTCTTTGCTTCATTAAACCAGTGAGGGTCTCTGCCAATTCTTTCAGTAGATGGTTCGGAGTATGAACGTGGAGGGAGTCCACCACTTCCTGTTTCATTGCCAGCCCACTTCTTCGGCCGAAAACAAGCAAATCGAGCAGAGAATTGCAACCGAGCCGATTTGCTCCATGAACCGAAACACAGGCACATTCTCCTGCCGCATAAAGACCCTTAACGACCGCCCCCTTTTCATCGGCCAGAACCCTTCCGTCCACATCAGTTGGAATACCCCCCATGAGATAATGACAGGTGGGCTGAACTGGAATGGGATCATACACTGGATCAATGCCCCGGTAGGTTCTTACAAAAGAGACGACTTCCCAGAGTCTCTCTGCAATCTTCTCCTCCCCCAGATGGGTGAGATCAAGATGGACATACTCCTTTCCTCCAATTCCCCTACCTGCCCGAATCTCCGTAAGAATGGAACGGGAGACGATATCCCTTGCCGCCAGGTCTTTTACGGTCGGAGCATATTTTTCCATAAATCGCTCCCCTAAGCGATTTCGTAAAATTCCACCCTCGCCCCTTGCCGCTTCACTCACCAAGATCCCCAATGGATAGAGCCCTGTGGGATGAAACTGGATGAACTCCATATCTTCAAGGGGGACCCCGGAACGATAAACTAAGGCAAGGCCATCCCCTGTAGAGGAAAAACCATTTGAAGTGGTTTTATAAATCCTACCACATCCTCCTGTAGCAATCAGGACTGCTTTGGACTGCATAAGACGAAGGTCTCCTGAAGGAAGGTCATAGGTGATTACCCCCTTACATCGCCCTCCATCGAAAATCAATGAGAGAACATAATTTTCTGAGTAGAATTTAACCTGATTTCGAAGGCACTGGTCGTAAAGAGTGTCTAAAACGACCCTTCCAGTTCGATCGGCCGCATAACAGGCTCTTTTTACAGGACTCTTTCCGAAATCTCTAGTATGACCTCCAAAGTTTCGCTGGGCAATCTTTCCCTCTGAAGTCCTACTGAAGGGAACACCCATATGTTCTAACTCATAGATCACACGCGGGGCATCTCGCACCATGATCTCGATCGCATCCTGATCACCCAAATAGTCACTCCCTTTGACCGTATCATAAAAATGCCACTCCCAATGGTCCTCTTCTTCGTTGCCAAGGGCAGCGGTAATTCCTCCTTGTGCTGCCCCTGAGTGGGATCGTGTGGGAAAGACCTTGCTCACAACAGCCACATCGGTCTTTCCTGCACATTCCAGGGCTGCCCGTAGTCCGGCAAGGCCGGCTCCAATAATGAGGATCTCATGTTGGTAATTCATACCGGAGGTTGATCGAATGATAATGGATGGATCTCCATTTTGTCAACGAGATTGAGGGATTGAAAATTGAGCGTTGATTGAATAAAATCCAAAAGAGGAGGAAAAATGATGATGGCTCCCCCAAAGGCTTATAGGATGGAAAAAGACTTTTTAGGAAGAATTAAAATTCCTGCAGATGCTTACTACGGCGCTCAGACGCAGAGGGCGGTTCAAAACTTTCCGGTAAGTGGCTGGAGATTTTCGAAAGAACTGCTCCATGCGATGGGTCTCATCAAATACGGAGCGGCAAAGGTCAACTCCGACCTTGGGCTTTTAACCCGAAAGATTGCAAGGGCGATTGAGAAGGCCTCGGATGAAGTGATGCAAGGGAAATGGGATGAGGAGTTTGTTCTCGATATCTTTCAGACAGGATCTGGGACTTCCACCCATATGAATGTCAATGAGGTGATTGCCAACCGCGCCAACGAAATTCTCGGTGGAGAGAAAGGCGTTTACCACCCGGTTCACCCCAATGACCACGTTAATCTGGGGCAATCGAGCAACGATGTATTCCCCACTGCAATCCATATTGCAGCCATGAAACTTCTCAAAGAGAGACTCCTTCCATCTTTAAAGCACCTCCATAAGTGCCTCAAAGATAAGGGGAGGGAATTTCAATCGATCCTAAAGATTGGAAGGACACACCTTCAGGATGCCACTCCTATTCGGCTCAGTCAGGAGTTTGAGGGATATGCACGTCAGATTGAATTAAGTATTCGGAGAATCCATAAGGTGATCCCCTCTCTTTTGGAGCTTCCCTTGGGGGGGACTGCGGTGGGAACAGGAATCAATACACACCCCCTATTCGCCAGAAGAGTGATCTCTATCATTAACAAAAAGATGAAGGGTCGTTTTCGAGAGGCAGTCAACCATTTTGAGGCCCAAGGGGCGAGGGATGGGGCTGTAGAATTAAGCGGAATTTTGAAGACCCTGGCGGTCAGCCTGATCAAGATAGCCAATGACATTCGTTGGATGGGGTCAGGCCCCCGAGGTGGGATTGGAGAACTCCGTCTTCCTGAAACTCAACCTGGTTCCTCTATCATGCCCGGGAAGGTTAATCCTGTAATTCCTGAATCCCTGATTCAGGTTTGTGCCCAGGTGGTCGGAAATGACTCCGCTATTACCCTCGGTGGTCTTGGTGGCCATTTCGAACTCAATACGATGATGCCCCTGATCGCCTACAATCTCTTAGAATCCATTCGACTTCTTTCCAACGGGATAGAAAACTTTACCACCCGATGTCTCAGGGGATTAAAGGCGGACAAACAGCGATGCAGGGAGATGATTGAAAGAAGCCTTGCCCTTGCCACTGTCCTTACCCCGAAGATTGGATATGAGGAAGCCTCCCGAATTGCTAAAAAGGCCTACAAAAATAAGAAGACGATTCGTGAACAGGTTGAAAAGGAAGGTCTTTTTTCTAAAGAGGAGTTGGATCAACTTTTCGATCCCCAGTCCATGGTCTCTTTCTCAAGATTCAATAAAAAAAGCAGGTAGATCCTTTATTAAATTTTTAAATCCATTGGTCGCTTGACATTGAAATTATCGATTTGACATCCTTCCTCGTTCCATTTTAGGGTTGAATGGAGATGGCGATTTACTTAGACAATGCAGCCACTTCCTTTCCGAAGCCTCCCTCTGTCAAGAAGGCCATGATAAAATTTATGGAAGAGATTGGGGCCAATCCAGGTCGGTCGGGTCATCTCCTCTCGATCGAAGCCGCCCGAATCCTCTATGAGGCCAGAGAGGCCCTTTCTCTCTGTTTTCACGTTAAAGACCCTTCACGGATTATCTTTACCCTCAATGCAACGGAGTCAATCAATCTTGCCCTAAAAGGATTGTTGAGGCCTGGCGATCATGTGATCACGAGTGGCTTGGAGCATAATTCTGTGATGAGGCCTCTTAGAGACCTGGAGAGGAGGGGAGTCCAATTATCTATTGTCCCTTGTTCTTCGGAGGGTGTTCTTGAGCCTCAAGAGGTGAAGAAGAATATTCAACCCCATACCAAAATGATCGTTCTTAACCACGCCTCCAACGTCACAGGGACCTTGCTTCCCATTCGGGAAGTAGGCCTCATTTCGAGAACTCATGATCTTCTTTTTTTAGTGGATGCGGCCCAGACCGCAGGAACATATCCGATTGACATGGAAAAGGATGGAATCGACCTTCTGGCCTTTACAGGCCATAAGAGTCTCTATGGGCCTCAAGGGACTGGAGGGCTGGTGATCGGTGAGAGAGTGAAAGAGGTGGAGATGATTCCTCTTAAACAAGGGGGAACAGGAAGCCGTTCAGAATTTGAAGAACAACCTGATTTTTTGCCCGATCGTTTTGAAAGCGGAACACCCAATGGGGTGGGTATTGCTGGGCTTCTGGCAGGGGTTCAATTCGTTCTAAGGAAGAAGATTGAAAAGATTCGGGACTATGAGCTCGGTTTATTGAAAAGGTTGATGGAAGGGTTAAAGACCATTCCTCAGGTGAGGATGTATGGTCCTGAGAAACCTGAAAATCGGATTGCCACGCTCTCACTCAATCTCTTAAACATCTCACCCTCTGAAGTTGCTTTGCGACTGGAAAAGGGATTTGGAATCCTCTGTAGGCCTGGGCTTCATTGTGCACCTTCCGCCCATCGCACCATCGGGACCTTTCCAGAAGGGACTGTCCGGTTGAGTCTTAGCACCTTCAATACAGAAGAAGAGATCGAAGCCACCCTTACCGCTTTGGCCTCGATCTCAAGAGAAAGGAGTTAGGTTCATTTTACCTGTTTCATCCCTCCCTTCTTAAGAAGGGGCTTCTCCCTCTTTTTTAAATAGATGAAAAGGATGATTCCTCCAACGATCATAAAGGAGGTAAGGATCTGGCCCATGGTCAGAGGTCCCCATATAAATCCCAGATGGGCATCGGGCTCTCTAAAGAACTCCACGAAGAACCGAAAGGCTCCGTAAAAGGAAAGAAAGAGGGCCAACAACCCTCCTTGGGGAAGTTTTCTATCTTTAAGAAGCCAAAGGATCAGAAAGAGGGCTCCTCCCTCCAAAGCGCTCTCGTAGAGTTGGGAGGGATGGCGAGGGAGAGGACCTCCTTTGGGAAAGATCATGGCCCAGGGCAGATTGCTCACCCGACCATAGAGTTCCCCATTGATAAAATTCCCAATTCTTCCCAAGCCCAGGCCAATGGGAACCGTAGGGATGATAAGGTCCACCAATCTCCAGAAAGATTTTTTATTTCTTCGCGCAAAAAAGATTCCCACAATGAGGACACCCATCAATCCCCCATGAAAGGACATTCCCCCATGCCAGAGGGCAATGATCTCCAGAGGATTGGCCAGATAAGACTTGAGGTCATAAAATAGGACATATCCCAGGCGAGCCCCGATAATCAGTCCAACGATAAGATAAAAATAGAAGTTTTCTAATTCGAGGCGGGTGATCCCAAAATCCTTCTTTTTCATCTGGTATCGCACGAGAAGGTAGGAGGCCAAAAACCCAAAGATATACATCATTCCATACCAACTCACTTGAATGGGTCCAAGCCTGATCAGGATCGGATCAATGTCCACTTTCATCCAGAGATTCCTCCATTAATTATTCTATTGGAAAAGGGTGGAAGATTCAAGCCATTTCCATTTTTAATTATGGATCATCTCTCCAGTTTTGTGATAAGAGGAGGGTTTCAGAAGAGGTGAGTTGATGGAGTTATCCCTTAAACTTTCTTTGCGTTTAGTTGACGCTCGTCCTAAATTTTTGTATAATTTTTTATTATGGAAGAACCCTCTAAAAGACAGCAGATTCTTCAAGACCTAAAGAAATTCGTCCTTTCAAAGGCCTCCATTGTCTATATTCTCTCTGATGAGGAGGATCGATTGGAGGGTTTTCTTAAAGAGATTTTAACCTCGTTTCAGCCCAAACCCAAACTCTTTATCTGGAATCCCTTTCAAGGATTGGTGGGTGAAGAGGGGGGGATGGAGGAGACTAAACATCCATTGGAAGCCTTGGATAGGGTTATCCAGCGGACAGAACAGGCCTTTTATCTCTTTGAGGGACTTCACGAATTTATAAAAAAGGATCCCCTTGTCGCCAGAAAATTGAAGGACCTTCATCGTGCCCTTCGAAACCGATACTCGACCCTCTTTATCATCGCCCCCTCCTTGGTCGTTCCAGAAGAACTCCGGAGGGATATGATCGTTTATGAGCTTCCCTTGCCTGATGCGACTGAGGTGGAGCGAGTCTTGATGTCAGTGATTTCTGGTAGCCCCCATGCTAACAAACTGACCGAATCCCTTACCCCAGAATTGAAAGAACGAATGGTTAAGGCCGCCCTTGGTCTTTCCCTTGATCAGGTTGCCCGAGCTTTCCGGACTGCCCTCATAGGAAAGTCAACTGTGGATGCGTCATTAATCGATTCGGTCATTGAAGAAAAGGGACAGTTGATTAAAAAGTCTGGGATCCTCAACCTGGTGACCCATCGACCCAATATTGAAGACATCGGAGGGCTTGAGAATCTCAAAGATTGGTTGAGGAAAAGGAGCAATGTTCTTAGTAGTGAAGGAAGGGCTTTCGGCCTTCAAATTCCGAAGGGCGTCTTGATCACAGGGGTGTCGGGGTGTGGAAAGAGCCTATGTGCAAAGGCATTCGCTTCATTCTGGGGAGTCCCTCTTCTCCATCTCGATATGGCAAGGCTCTATGATGGGACGGTTGGAGAACCTGAGGAGGCCTTACAGGTTGCCCTCCGCACTGCAGAATCGGTTGCTCCTTCGGTGCTCTGGATTGATGAGATTGAGGCAGGAATCAGCATTCAAAGTCAGAAGGCTGGAGGAGGGACACAATCCCGAGTCTTCGCCTCCTTTCTCACCTGGATGCAGGAGAAAACCGCCTTTGTCTTTATTGCCGCTACGGCTAATGTGATTGAACTTCTTCCCCCAGAGGTGTTGAGAAAGGGCCGTTTCGACCAGATTTTCTTTGTCACCCTTCCCAACGCTCAAGAGAGAAAGTCCATCTTTTCCATCCATTTGAAGAAAGTGGGGGCGGATCTTTCGAAGATCAATTTGGATATGCTGGTGAAGGTCACGGAAGGATTTAATGGAGCTGAGATCGAGCAGGCGGTCAATGGAGCGATGATTGAAGCCTTTCACTCAGGGCATCCCATTACGGAACAGGATCTGGTCATCTCTGCAGGAAATATTGTTCCCCTTTCCATCACGATGAGGGAGGAGATTGGTCGAATGGAGCGCTGGGCCTATAATCGGGCTATCCCTGCATCCAAATGAAGCATCAGTAATCCTCATCCTCTTCTTCCTCATATTCACCAAATTCCATTTCCTCCTCCTCTTCCTCTTCTTCTTCCTCTTCCTCCTCCTCTCTTTTCTTCTTTCCCCTTACACCCAGATCGATCTTTTCAAGGCTTTCGTCTCCCAGGTCATCAATCACCTCATTGAAAAAGAGAGCCAAAGAGATCAGATATTCTTCAGGTAATTCCTTGAACCACTCGATTACCCTGTCAGCGATCTCCATCTTTTCGCTGGGGGTGATGTCCTCTATCAATTCAATTGCCTTTCGATAATGTTTATTGAATGCTCGGATCATAAACGGGTTAACCTCCTCTGAAGTTGAAATGACGGATTTACCTATTCATTCTACTTTCATTGCCTCTTATCCACAGTAAAAAAGTTGGCTTATTGGCTACCTTCAAAGAGGGCAGCAATGCCCAGCCCTCCCCCCCCGCAAATGGCCTCCAGACCATATCGTGCTCCTCTTCGTTTCATCTCATGGAGAAGAGTGACCAAGACCCTTGTCCCTGTACAGGCGATCGGATGGCCTAAAGAGATCCCTGATCCGTTCACATTGATCTTGTGATAATCCCGGGCGGTCAGGCCCATCTCTTTGAAGTCTGCCAGAACCTGTGCGGCAAAGGCTTCTTGAATCTCAATAAGATCCATCTCGGCGAGGGTTAGGCCTTCCTTTTCAAGAACCCTTTGGACAGCCTTTGGGACGGTTTTATAGGTGCGTCTCGGATCATCTCCGACCACAGCAAAGGATCTTAGCTTACCCAGGGGCCTTAAGCCAAGCGATTTTGCCTTCTCCAAGGTGGTGAGCAACACGGCTGCTGCCCCGTCATTCTCAGAGGAGGAGTTTCCTGCTGTACAGACTCCACCTAAGACAGGCTTGAGTTTTGAAAGGGCCTCCAAAGTGGTATCTTTTCTCGGTCCCTCATCCTGGTCAATGACCACCCACCCCTCCCTTTCCTGGTAGATTGGGACAGGGACAATTTCTTCCTTAAATTTTCCCGACTCAATGGCCGCCCATGCCCTTTTGTGGCTTAAGAGGGCCCACTGATCACACTGCTCCCTTGATATGCCTTCCTCCCTGGCTGCTGTCTCCGCCCAAGACATCATCGATGGAAGAAGGCCATAGCGTTCTTCAGGTTGAGACATGACCCGAGCCCTCTGGATTCTATCATAAAAAGGGATCCCCCAAAGGGAGAGGTCGCCGTGACCTTTGGGCATTCCTCTTTTTCCTCCAATTCCCCATTTAAACTCTCCAGGAAGATAGAACTCCGCCCTGCTCATGCTCTCCACGCCACCCGCAACAATCATCTCTCCATTTCCTGTTTGAATCTTCATGGAGGCAAAACAGACCACATCCAGGCCTGTACAACATCTGCGGTCCAGGACAATCCCTGGAATGGAATCAGGCCATCCAGCCTTGAGAAGGGCCATCCTTGCAATATTGACATACTCACCATTCTGGTAGGATTGACCGAGGATCACCTCATCGACTTGGGAGGGTTCGATATTCGCCCTTCGAATCACCTCCTTCAGAACAATGGCGGCTAAATCATAGGCCTCGACCTCTCTCAATGCCCCCATATATCTTCCCACCGGGGTACGGACCGCACTGACAATGACCGTTTCTTTCAACTCCTTCTCCTTATCGGCATTGATAGTTGGGTTTTCTCTTCTCGATAAAGGCTCTGACACCCTCTTTCATATCCTCTGTCGAGGTGAGGCTTGCCCACAAACTGGATTCCAATTCCAATCCCTCTTGCAAGGGAAGTTCTCTGGCTTGATTGATGACCTTTTTGGCGGATGCGATAGCCAGGGGTCCCTTCTCGATTATTTTGGTGGCGATTTGGAGAGCCACCTCCATCAGTTTCCCCTTTGGAACGACCCTTTCGATTAATCCGAGTTGATGAGCCTCTTGGGCACTGATCATTTCCCCTGTAAAGACCAACTCCTTTAATCTTCCCAACGGAAGGTGAAAGAGGGATCTCCAGATTCCACCATTTCCTGGAAAAACTGATAGGTTCACCTCTGGAAAACCCAACTTAGAGGTCTCCTCTGCGATGCGCATATCACAACAGAGAGCCAGTTCCAGCCCTCCCCCTAAACAGAAGCCATGAAGGGCCGCAAGCACAGGCCACTGGAAATTTTCAATCCTTGCATAGATTTGGTGAGAACGTGAGAGACGTTTTTTAGCACTTTCAGGGGTCAATTCCAAGAAGGTTTTGATATCGGCTCCTGCAGCAAAGGCCTTCTCTCCAGCCCCTTTTAAGATGACTACGCGAACTTCCTCTCTACGGTCCTCCAATTCTTTAAAAACTTCTTCGATGGCTTCACGGGTGGGCATATCTAAGGCGTTCATGGGAGGGTGATCAATGGTGACAATTCCTATTCGGTCTTTGATCTCATAATGGGCAAGATTTGAGTTCATCTACTCCTCCTTCCGAATTTGGTTCCCTCGATACTCATACCATCCTTTTCCGGTCTTTCGACCAAGTTCCCCCGATTTCACTTTCCGTCTTAGAAGCTGAGGAGGGTAGTATCTGATATCCTTACTCTCTTCATAAATAGCATTCAGGGCATGATAGGAAACATCTAAACCCACCAGGTCTCCTGTCTCAAAAGGGCCCATCCTCCTCCCAAAGGCCAACCGTACCCCTTTGTCAATCTCCTCTACTGTTCCTATTCCTTCTTCCAGAAGGCGAATCGCCTCGACATAACCGATGAGGTTGATCCGATTTAACAGAAACCCTGGAATATCCCTCTCCACTCGGATCGGCTCTTTGCCAATCCGTTTAACAAATTCCATCCCCATTCGAACAGTCTCTTCAGAGGTCTTCATTCCTCTGAGCACCTCCACCACTTCCATCATGGGCACAGGGGTGAAAAAATGGAGTCCAAGAACCTTCTTCCGGCCTTTTGGTCACGGCTGCAATTTCCGTAATGGGAATAGACGAGGTGTTTGTCGCCAGAATCGTTTCCCCCTGACAGAACTCATCAAGTTGTCTAAAAACTTCCTGTTTCAGGTCAAGTTTTTCGAAAACTGCCTCAATGGCCAAATCCACTGGAGGGACTTTTGTAGGGTCTGTTCCGGTCTTGATCCGACCGATGATGGTTTGAAGATCTTCCTGGAGATTCCCTTTCTCAACCAATTTGCCAACGGACCAGGCAATGCTCTTTAGTGCTATCTCAAGGATCTCCTGGCTGAGGTCCGTGAGAAAAACTTCCATCTGGGCTTGAGCACAAACCTGTGCAATCCCAGACCCCATCAAGCCTGAACCAATAATCCATACCTTCTGAATCTTCATCTTTCGCTCCTATTAATAATGGGTGAGTTTAAAAATCTTGTGAAACCCAAGGATAGAATCGTTATAGAAGCTCACTCCAATTTACCAATTCATGGAAGAGGACATCGGTTGTCGAAGATAGATTCCAATAAGGAGATGGTGCCGGAGGTCGGATTCGAACCGACACGGGGTGTGAGCCCCGCGGGATTTTGAGTCCCGTGCGTCTACCCATTTCACCACTCCGGCATAATGTCCAATATAAAAAAAAACCTCTTTGAAGTCAAATAAAAGGTTGAGGCTCACTTTTCATTGGAAAATCTTTTTTCCTTAGATATAATTTCATATCAGGAGTTTTTCTATCCCTAAGGGATTGGAAGCCGACAGGTTCTCCATCATGAAAGAAAGGGTTTGCCTGGTCAGTCTTGGATGTCCAAAGAATTTGGTGGATTCTGAAGTAATCCTCGGCCTCCTCTCCAAAGAAGGCTACCCTCTTACCACAGACCCCTCCAAGGCGGAGATCCTTATTGTCAATACCTGCTCCTTTATTCAGGAAGCCACCCAGGAGGCCATTGAGACCATCCTCCATCTCTCCCATTATAAAAAGAAGGGAACTTGTCACCAACTCATTGTTTCGGGATGCCTTCCTCAGAGGTATGGTGAGGCCATTGGAAAAGAATTCCCGGAGGTGGACCTTTTTGTGGGAACAGGAGATTTTCAAAACCTTCCAGGACTTATCCACAGACCCTTAAAAGGGCAAAAGTTCTTTATCTCTCATCCAACCTTTCTTTATGATGAGAAGACCCCCCGAATCCTTTCCACTCCCCCTTTTCTTGCCTACCTTAAGATTGCAGAGGGTTGTTCCAATTCCTGTACCTTTTGTACTGTCCCAAAAATCAGAGGTCCTTATCGAAGTAGACCCCTTCGATCGATCCTTCGGGAGGCCCAAAGACTTGCTGACCAAGGAATCCAGGAATTAATCCTCATTGCCCAGGATACCACGGTTTACGGCCGAGATCTTCGAGATGGGACGAACCTGGAGAAACTTCTTAAGGCCCTGATCAAGATAGACGGGCTAAGGTGGATAAGACTCCTTTACTCCTATCCCAAGGCAGAATATTTTACGGATGGGCTTCTTCGCCTGTTCTCTGAAGAGGAGAAGATTTGCTCCTATCTTGATCTTCCCATTCAGCATATCGATGACCGGATCCTTAAAAGAATGGGTCGGAGAACAAGGGAGAAGGATATTCGAAACCTGATACAAAAGATTAGGTCCGCTGTTCCCTCGGTCAGCCTCCGTACCTCTTTGATCGTGGGGTTCCCCGGTGAAACAGAGAATCAATTTAAAACCCTCCTTGATTTTGTTGAGGAGACTGAATTCGATCACCTCGGGGCATTCAAATACTCCTTGGAACAAGGAACGTCTGCCTCCCGACTTCCTGGTCAAAATTCAGAGGAGGTCAAGGAGGAGCGTCTTAGGAGGCTAATGGAGATTCAAAGAAAGATCTCCTTGAAGAAATATCAGCAGTGGGTAGGAAAGAGGGAGAAGGTTCTGGTGGAAGGGCCAATGGGTCACAGAGGGACGTTGAGAGGGAGGATCCAAACGCAGGCCCCAGAGATTGATGGGTGCGTCTTTCTTAAAGGAGAAGCCCAAGCAGGGGATTGGGTATGGGCGCGAATGATCCAGGCCCTCCCCTATGATCTCATTGGTCAGATTGAGGAAAGGCTTCCTTGATTCGGAATGCTTTAGGGATGGATGCGAGGGTTTGGGCCTATTATCTTGACGGAAGTAGGAAAATGGGTTAGTTTAAAAAGTCTTTTAAATTATGAATTTCTTTTCCATTTCGGGCAAAAGAAGATGGATGAAACCAGAGAACTCTTTCAGCAAAGACTTCATAAACTGGAAACATTGAGGAGGGAGGGGATCGATCCATTTCCAAATCATTTTAAGGTGACCCACACCTCCAAAGACCTTCATGATACTTATGATTCCCTCTCTGAGGAAGAACTAAAATCCACTGATAAAACTTTTTCCCTTGCTGGACGAATTATGGCTATCCGTGATTTTGGTAAGGCCTGTTTCATTCATATTCAAGACCGAGCAGGGAGGATTCAGGCCTATTTCCAAAGGGAGGTCGTGGGGGACCAGTCCTTTCAATTTTTTAAAACCTTCGATATCGGAGATTTCATTGGACTGGAGGGGAGGATTTTCCGGACGAAGACACGGGAGTTAACCCTTCAGGTCCAGAATTTTTGCCTTCTCGCAAAGTCTCTTCGTCCCTTGCCAGAGAAATGGCACGGGCTTACGGATATTGAAGCCCGGTATCGACAACGCTACCTGGACCTGGTGGCTAATCCAAAAGTGAAAGAGATCTTTCTGACACGGATCAGAGTCATCCAGAAGATTCGGGAATTCTTCAACCAGCGGGGTTTCCTGGAGGTGGAAACGCCGATGATGCATCCCATTCCAGGAGGGGCCACCGCCAGACCTTTCAAGACCTACCACCATGCCCTGGACATGGAACTTTATTTAAGAATCGCCCCGGAGCTCTATTTAAAACGATTGGTGATCGGGGGACTGGAGAGAATTTTTGAAATCAATAGAAGTTTTCGAAATGAAGGCATCTCCACCCAGCACAATCCAGAATTTACCATGCTTGAATTCTATCAAGCCTATGCTGACTACCAAGAGATGATGGAGATGACGGAGGAACTTCTCTGTTCCCTTCTGAACGAGATCCATGGGAAACTATCCATCACCTATCAGAACAGAGAGATTGATTTTACTCCCCCTTGGAGAAGAATCCGATTTAAAGACTCACTCCTGGAGGTTGGGAAATTTGATCCAGCCATCTTAAAAGACCCATCAAAGGCCCTCGAGGTGGCAAAGGCGATCGGTCTTGAGTTAAAGCGAGGGACCTCTCATGGAAGGGTGTTGGCAGATCTTTTTAAGGAGCGGGTGGAACCCAATCTTCAGCAACCCACCTTCGTCACCCATTACCCCATAGAGGTTTCGCCCCTTGCCCGGAAAAATGAGGAGGACCCAGAGGTGGTGGATCGATTTGAACTCTTTATTATGGGGAGAGAGATTGCCAATGGATTTTCTGAATTGAACGACCCAATTGAACAGAGGGAGCGATTTGTCCAACAGGTGAAAGAGAAGAGGGAGGAGGGGGATCCCACCATTTTTATGGACGAAGACTTTCTCCATGCCCTTGAATTTGGGATGCCTCCAACCGCAGGGGAAGGGATCGGAATCGATCGTCTGGTTATGATATTGACAGATTCCCCCTCTATTCGAGAGGTGATCTTCTTTCCTTTGCTTCGAAAGGAAAAGTAACGCTTTATGAAATATGAGTGGTTCATCGGTATAAGATACCTTAAGGCAAAAAGGAAGCAGACCTTTATCTCTATCATCACCGTGATTTCGATTGTAGGGGTCATGGTGGGGGTGATGACCCTGATCATTGTCCTTGCGGTGATGAGCGGATTTGAGAAGACGCTCAAGGAGAAGATCTTAGGCACACAGGCTCACCTCGTTCTCCTTAAGGCCAGTCAAGAAGGAATGGACCATTATGAGGAAGTGGCCAAGAAGGTCGAGGGGGTGAGGGGGGTGGTCTCAGCCGCTCCTTTCATTCTCAGTCAGGTGATGCTCTCATCCGAATCAAGTGTTTCTGGAGTGGTTCTAAAAGGGATCGATCCAGATCGGGTCGGAAAAGTGACCGAACTGGCCCATAATTTGAAGGCAGGTAGGTTACAGGATTTAAAGAGAGGGGATGGAGAGGCAGGCATCATCCTCGGAGTGGAACTTGCCAAGCACCTCTCCGTGGGAGTTGATGATCTCATCCAGGTCATCTCGCCTCTTGGTACGATCACTCCGATGGGAATGATGCCAAAAATGAAGCGTTTTCGGGTAAAGGGAATTTTCCACTCAGGAATGTATGAGTATGATAGCACCATGGCCTACGTCTCTCTCGAAAGCGCACAAAAATTCTTTAGCATGGGATCGCACGTGACCGGGATTGAGATCAAAACCCATGATATTTATAAGGTGAAAGAGATTGGGAAGGAGATCCGGCAACTCATGGGGTTTCCATTCTGGACCAAAGATTGGATGGAGATGAACCGAAACCTCTTCTCGGCCCTAAAACTGGAAAAGATCGCCATGTTTATCATCCTCGTTTTAATCATTCTGGTTGCAGGGTTCAACATCATCTCGACCCTCATCATGGTGGTCATGGAGAAGAATAAGGATATTGCCATCCTGAAGTCGATGGGAGCCCCTTCCCAGAGTATCCTAAAGATTTTTCTCATCGAAGGATTGGTCATTGGTCTGGTGGGCACAGGGGTGGGCACGGTTTTGGGCCTGGGTGCAGCCTTCAACTTAGAGAAGATCACCGGGTATGTGGAACATCTATTTGGGTTTAAGATTCTCGCAAGCGATATTTATTACATTGATAAACTTCCCTCCCAGGTGAACCCACTGGATGTCTTTTTGATTGTGGTCACAGCGGTCCTGATTACCCTTCTGGCGACGATTTATCCAGCCTGGAGAGGATCCAAACTCGATCCTGCTGAGGCATTGCGATATGAATAGGGGAGGGGTTTCTTACAAAGAGGAGGCCCAACGGGCTTACCTCCGTGGGGAATGGAGGAAGGCCCTTGATTCCTTCGAGAAGCATTGCGCTCAGGAACCAGGAGATCTTCGCTCTCAACTGAAGGTGGGAGAGTTGTTGGTCCGATTGGGCCGGAAGAAAGAGGCGGTTCAAATCCTTCAACACGTAGCAGACTCCTATGCCAAGGATGGGTTTCTGCTTCAGGCCATCTCAATCAATAAGATGATTTTGAGAGCCGATCCAAATCGTCAGGAGCTTCATGAACGGTTGGCTCATCTCTATAAAGAAAGGATTCATGAGGCAAGTGCCTATCCAACCACCCCTTTCATTCCCCTCTTCTTTGATCTATGCGGGGAGGAGCTTAACTCCTTACTGAAAAGAGTCACCCTCAAAACTTTTCCTAAAGAGAGTTACATCTGCCGAGAAGGAGAGAGGGGAGATTCCCTTTATATGATCACTCGAGGAGTTGTGGCCATCACCAAACAGATGTCAAAGTCCAAGGAGGTTTGGATTCGAAACCTCAGGGAAGGAGAATTTTTTGGAGAGTTCAGTTTCTTCACGAATCAGAGGAGGTATGCTAATGTCAAGGCTGTAACCCAATGTGAAATCCTGGAGATCTCACGAAGCGAGCTTCAGGCCATTATTCAGGCCCATCCTCATGTGAAGGAAGTTCTTCAAGACTTTTTTCAGAAAAGGGTATTGGATTTCTTCCTAGCCCTCTCTCCCTTCTTCTCATGCCTCAATTCCATTGAAAGAGAGGAAGTGCTCAGACATTTTCATCCCCTCAGGTTCCCCAAAGGAAAGGTAATCTTCAAAGGGGGCGATCCACCCCATTCCCTCTATATGGTCAAAAGTGGAGAGGTTGAAATCTTTATGGAGAATCGCCAAGGGAGAAGGGTGGTCTTGGGAAGGTTGAAGAGTGGAAGTCTCTTTGGAGAGATTGGGGTCCTTTTTGGAAAGCCTCGAATGGCCACGGCCCAGACCATCCAGGCCTCTGAATTGTATGAGTTGACCAAAGAGGACTTGGAGGCCTGCATCCAGCATATTCCAATGCTTCGATCGACCTTAAGGGAGATTTCCTATCGACGCTTGGCACAGATGAAAGAGAGGATTTTTAACGAAGAGGTTGAGAAAGCCAAGGAGGCCATGGTTTGAAGGAATTGATTCGAGTGGAGAATCTCTTTAAATCCTTTGGAAATGGAGCCAAAAAGGTGGAGGTTCTCAAGGGGGTTGATCTCCTCTTCTACGAAGGGGAGCGGGCCGCCATTGTGGGGGCCTCCGGGGTTGGGAAAACCACCCTGCTCCATATCCTGGGAACCCTCGACCGACCTTCCTCGGGAAAGGTTCTCTATGAAGGAAGGGATGTCTTTGCATTGAATGAGAAGGAATTATCCAATTTCCGAAACCGGGAGATTGGTTTTGTCTTTCAGTTTCATCATCTCCTTCCTGAGTTTAATGCCCTGGAAAATACCATGATGCCCTGCCTCATCCAGGGCATTCCAAGGAAGGAGGCGACCCGTCGGGCGAAAGAAATCCTCCGGTTGGTGGGTCTCCAAGACCGACTCACCCATAAACCCGGGGAACTCTCAGGAGGAGAACAGCAGAGGGTGGCTGTGGCAAGGGCGCTCGTTTTGGAACCCAAGGTCCTTTTGGCGGATGAACCCACAGGGAATCTCGATGCCCAAACCGGCGAGGCGGTCTTTCGTCTGCTCATCGAACTGAATCAGATGAAAGGGGTTACCCTGATCATAGTCACTCACAATATGAATCTGGCAAGCCAACTTCCTCGTCAGATTCGGTTGATCGACGGAAAGGCGAGGGAGAAGGAATCATTTATTTACAAATGAAGAAAGATTTGATAAAAGATTAAAAATTTTGGCCATTCGGGTAAAAAGCCAAAAGAAGGGAAACAGGAATATGATGCGAAGAGGGTTGGTGTGGCTTCTTCTCTTTCTTCTCTTCTGTTTATTAAGAGTTGCTCGGGCAGAAGAAGTCATTGATAAAATCACTTTTCTTGGAAATGTAAGGATTGAAGAAGGGACCCTTCGGGCGGCTATCAAAAGCCGAGAAGGGGGTTCTTTCTCTGCCGAACAGGTTCGTGAGGATTTACGATCTATTTTTGCCTTGGGTTTCTTTGCGGATGTCCAGGTCGATATCAAATCCACGCCCAAGGGCAAGGAGATCATCTTTGTGGTCGTGGAGAAACCTTCGATCAAAGACATCGGAATCACAGGAAACCAGAAGGTGAAGTATGACCTGATTAAAGAGCAACTGAACTTGACCCCGCGTTCCATCCTTAATCTGGATAAGGTGAAGGAGAACGCAGAACTGATTCGTAAACTCTATTTTTCTAAAGGTTACTATGGGGTAAAGGTAGACTACCAGGTCGATTACCTTGAGACAAATGAAGCGGTGGTCACTTTTAAGATTGTCGAGGGCCCTAAAGGGCATATCACCAAGATTGTCTTTAAAGGAAATAAGAAGATTAAGAGTTCAGAATTGAAGAAGGTGATTCAGACCAAACAGCGAAATATCTTTTCCATCATTACCAAAACAGGCCGGCTCGATGAGGACATCCTGAAGAACGACCTTCAAATTGTCACCGCCTATTATGTGGATCATGGCTATCTGGATGTGAAGGTCTTTGACCCCAAGATCGATCTCAGCGACCCCAAACGAATCAAGATCGAGATCGAGGTCTCCGAAGGGCCTCAATATCGGGTGGGGGAGGTCGATTTCAAGGGCGATCTCCTCACTACCAAAGAGGACCTTTTTAAAGTGATTAGGATTAAGCGAAATCAAGTTTACAGCAATTCGGCGATTCGAAGAGATGTCCATGCCCTCACCGAAAAGTTTGCCAACCAGGGTTACGCCTATGTGGAGGTGGATCCAGAGATCTCTTCGGATCCCCAGGCCCTTTTGGTCCACATCACCTTTGATATCCGGAAGAACAAACAGGTCTATTACGAGAGGATCCAAATTGTTGGAAATACTAAGACCCGTGACAAGGTGATCCGACGTGAGCTCCAGTTTGCCGAAGGGGAACTTTACAGTATCACCAAGATGGGGAAGAGTCGAGATCGACTCAGGCGAACAGGCTTTTTTAAGGAGGTAGACTTTACCACGAGCCGGGGAAGCACGGATGAGAAGATCAACCTCGATATTAAAGTGGAGGAGGCTCCCACCGGCTCCCTTTCCTTTGGAATCGGATATAGTTCCATTGAGAAGGTGGTGGGGATGGCATCCATCTCAGACCGAAACCTATTCGGTCTGGGTTATCACGGGGTTTTAAATTTTAGTCTGGGAGGGGAAACCAGCCACTTCAAATTGAGCTTCACCGATCCCTACTTTTTGGGATATAACTACGCCATGGGGGTCGACGGCTACTACGATACGGTAGAGATCTTCTCCTCCTATAAGTATAAGATTATGGGAGGGGATCTTCGCGTCGGGAAAGAGATTGCAGAAAACATTCGCATTGATGGAATGTATAAATTGGAAAAGATCAATGTCTATGATATCCAACCCGATGCCTCCTGGTATATCAAAGAACAGAGGGGCAAGAGAATCACCAGTGCCGTCTCCCTCAATCCCTCAATGGACACCCGTGACGATTACTATCAACCTTCTCGAGGCGGTTACCATAGTTTCTTTGTTCAGTATGCCGGAGGGATCTTAGGGGGGGATAACTATTTTGTCAAGGCCACCCTGGAGACCAGTTGGTACTTTCCTCTGCCGTTGAAGACGGTTCTTAACTTGCGTGGAAGATTTGGAATCCTTGAGCCCTATGGTGGGAGGAAGGCCCCCGTCTATGAAAAATTCTATGTCGGTGGAATCCGGACCGTTCGAGGCTTCGAATATGGAACGGCTGGACCGGTGGATCCTGCCACAGGAGATCCGGTCGGGGCTGAGAAGATGTTCGTCATCAATTCTGAATTAATCTTCCCCCTGGCTCGGGAGATTGGCCTCAAGGGGGCTGTCTTCTATGATATGGGAAAGGGTTTTGATAAGTGGGATGACTTCTTTCCGCTCAGACATGGGGCGGGAGCGGGGATTCGGTGGTTCTCTCCTTTTGGTCCTCTTCGGATCGATTTCGGGTTCAATCTCAATCCCAAAAGAGGAGAGAAACGCCATGTCCTCGATTTTACGGTAGGGACAATTTTTTAACAACACTCTTTTAAAAATCTTCAGAGAGGAGAAGGAGCGATGGATCGAAAAGGTTTTTCTCTAATCATCCTGGTCATTCTCATTCTGGCAGGATTTGGATCCCTCTGGGCCTCTGAGATCAAGATTGGTTTTGTGGATATCCAGAAAGCGGTCAATGAGTGTCAGGCAGGGAAAGAGGCGAAGAAAGCAATCACCAGTGACCTCGAAAAATTTCAGCGTAAGATTGCGGAAAAACAGAAAGAGCTTCAAACCTTGAAGGAATCCCTTGAGAAACAGGCTTTGATGCTCAGCGCAGAGGCCAGGGCAGCCAAAGAGAAAGAATACCAGAGCAAACTTCGCGAATTTCAGAGGTGGGGTGAGGATAACCAGAATGAGATTAATCAGAAGAGACTGGAGATGGAACGGACCATCTCGATGGGCCTTCAAAAGGTGATTCAGAAGTTGGGGTCTGACGAGGGCTATACCCTCATTTTGGATAAGAATGAGAATATCGTTCTCTTTGCCTCCAAGGCTATTGATCTCACAGATCGGGTGATTAAGGCCTATGATGCCCAGACCCAGAAGAAGTAGTGAGGGGAAGCTAAAGGGATGAAAAAACGTCTTAAGGAAATTGCGGAGTGGGTAGGAGGGACCGTCGTCGGTGATGAGGAAGTGGAGATAAGCGGAGTCGGTTCCATTGAAGAGGCTCGTCCTGGAGAGATTACCTTCATTGCTCACCCCAAATATCTTCCAAAACTTGAAACGACTCAGGCCTCTGCCATTATCGTCTCAAAGGAGGTTCCCCAGGCCTCTAAACCCTTACTCTGCGTTGCAAACCCTTACCTGGCATTTGTGAAAGTTCTCCACCTATTTTTCCAAAAGGTCTATCAACCTCGAGGCATCGATCCTCGGGCTTGGATAAGCCCTACGGCGCATTTGGGGAAAGACTTGACCATTTATCCCTTTGTCTACATCGGAGAAAGGTGTCAGATCAAAGACCGGGTGATCCTATACCCAGGGGTCTATGTGGGTGAAGATTCATTGATTGAGGAAGACTCCATCCTCTACCCCAATGTTTCGATCTATCCTAATACTGTGATTGGCAAGCGGGTCATCCTTCACAGTGGAGTCGTAGTGGGAAGCGATGGATTTGGGTATGTCAAAGAGGGAAAGAGGAATATTAAGATTCCTCAAATGGGAAGAGTCGTCATTGAGGACGATGTAGAGATTGGGTCCAATACCACCATCGACCGGGCCACTCTTGGAGCAACCATCATTCGGAGGGGAGTCAAGATCGATAATCTGGTTCAGGTGGCCCACAATGTGGTGATTGGAGAGGATTCGATCATAGTGGCTCAGGTCGGGATCTCGGGTTCAACCAAGATTGGAAGCAATGTCACCCTGGCAGGACAGGTCGGGGTTGTGGACCATGTGGAGATTGGCGATAATGTCATTGTAGGGGCCCAATCGGGTGTGGCTTATGATCTTGCTCCGAATCAGGCCTATACCGGAAGTCCACCTTTGCCTCACCGAGAATTTCTGAGGGCTATCTCCGTCTTTCCTAAACTGCCCGAGATGAGAAAGACTCTTCTTGAGATAGAGAAGCGTTTGGGGAGGCTCGAAAAGAAAAATTCAGAAGGGAAGGAGAAATAGATGATAGAGATCAATGAAATCCTGAAGATCTTACCCCATTCCTACCCTTTTCTTTTAGTGGATCGGATTGTGGAGATCGAACCAGGGAAGAGGGTGGTGGGGATCAAGAACGTCACTTACAATGAACCCTTCTTTCCGGGCCATTTTCCTACACGACCGATTATGCCGGGTGTTCTCATCGTAGAAGCCCTGGCCCAGGCAGCCGGGATGTTGGTCTTTAAATCTTTGCCAGAGGAGAAGCACAAACTTCCTGTCTACTTTCTTGGGATTGATAATGTTCGGTTCAGAAAACCTGTCATCCCAGGCGATCAACTTCGTCTTGAATGTGAGATTACCAAACACCGCCAGTCGATCTGGGGATTTAAAGGAAAGGCCTTTGTGGAAGACAAATTGGTGGCCGAAGCAGACCTTTTAGCCATGATTGAAGAGGGGGGAAAATGATTCATCCAACTACCATTGTCGATCCGAAGGCTGAAATTGGAAAAGGGGTTGAGATTGGACCTTTTGGGTTGATTGAGAAGGGGGTCATCATCGGTGATGGAACGAAGATCGGTTCTCATGTGGTCATCCGGGAGGGAACCCAGATTGGAAAAGAATGCCAGATCTTCCAGTTCGCCTCCATTGGAGAGGCTCCCCAGGCCGTGGTCTACAAGGGAGAGAAAACCTCCCTGATCATAGGCGATCATAATATCATTCGGGAATTTGTCACCCTCCATCGGGGAACCTTACAAGGTGGAGGGAAGACTGTCATCGGCAATCATAATTTCTTTATGGCCTACTCTCATGTGGCTCACGATTGTCAGATTGGAAACCAGGTAGTCATGGCCAATGGAGCCACCTTGGGGGGGCATATCCTGATCGAAGACTATGCGATCATTGGTGGGTTGGTGGCGGTCCATCAATTCTGTCGGGTTGGGGCTCACTCCTTCATTGGAGGTGTCTCTGGCGTGCTTCTTGATATCCCTCCCTATACGTTGGCCCAAGGGGCTCCCACCAAACTCTATGGCCTCAACATGGTTGGTCTCAGGCGTCACCGCTTTTCCCCAGAGACCATCAGGGCCTTGAAAAAGGCTTATCGGATTATCTTCCGCTCAGGGTTGACCTTGGAGAAGGCCTTAAGGACCATCCAGGAGGATGGGATCTACCAGACGCCAGAGGTTCAACATCTTATCGAGTTTATCCGTCATTCAAAGAGGGGGATCAATCGTTAAGTGAGGAAGATCCGGGTCGGTGTCATCGGTGTTGGTTACTTCGGCCAATTCCATGTAGAGAAGTACGCTAAGATGAGAGGGGTGGAGTTGGTAGGGGTGGTGGACATCAATGGCTCCCGAGCCAGAGAGATTGCAAAACGGTATCACACCCAACCCTTTCTCCACCACTCCGAACTCTTTGGCAAAGTCCAGGCAGTCAGCATCACCGTCCCCACCCCCTTCCATCATTCTATTGCAAAGGATTTCTTCCTTCACGGAGTTGATGTCCTCTTAGAAAAACCGATTGCAAACACCCTTGAAGAGGCAGATGAATTAGTTGAATTGGCCCGATCCAAAGGATTGATCCTTCATATCGGCCATCTGGAGCGATTTAATGGGGCCTTTTTGGCTATAGAGAAGAGGATTCAGAATCCTCTTCTCATCGAATCGCATCGTTTAGGTCCTTTTTCAGGAAGAGGGGCTGAAGTAGACGTCGTCCTGGATCTAATGATCCACGATATTGACATTACCTTGAGCTTAGTGAATTCAGGGGTGAAAGAGATTCGTGCGATGGGTATTCCCGTGCTCACCCGATCCTTTGATGTGGCCCAGGCCTGGATCGAATTTGAGAATGGATGCAGGGCAAATTTAATGGCAAGCCGGGTCTCACCCGAGAAGGTTCGAAAGACCTGGATCTTCGAAACCCATCAAATCCTCTCCATCGATTTTCTCTTCCAAAAGGTGTCTCTTACAGAGAAGGTCCTCCTTCATAAAAAACATCCCTATCCTGACATGGTGAGTCGAGAGATTCCTGTCAAAAAAAATGACCCTCTCGAGGTGGAGATTGCCTCCTTTCTCCGGAGTATCAGAAACAGGAAAGAGGCCGGTGTCTCGGGGTTAGATGGGAGGAAGGCCCTGGAGGTGGCCTTTCAGATCATCCAGAAGATGGAAGAAGCCGATGGGAGGGGAAAAGCATCCACATGAAACTCATGAAACCGAAGAAGATCTTACTGGTAGCTGGGGAAGTCTCAGGGGATCTTTTGGGTTCCTATCTGGTGGAGGCCATTCAGGAGATCGATCCTGAAATTGAGTTCTTCGGCATAGGGGGAGAGGGCTTAAAAAAAAGGGGGATGAGAATTCTCTATCCCTCGCAATCCCTTGCGGTTGTTGGGTTGACAGAGGTCTTTCTGAAACTGGGGACAATTCTAAGGGCCCTTCACCGAGTTAAACACTCTCTTGAGGAAGAGAGGCCTGACTTAGTGATCTTGATCGATTTTCCTGACTTTAACCTAAGGTTGGCGAAAATCGCTCACCGGAAAGGCATCCCTATCCTCTATTATGTAAGCCCTCAGGTTTGGGCTTGGAGACAGGGCAGGGTGAAATTGATCAAGCGGTGTGTAAAAAAAATGGTAGTCCTCTTTCCTTTTGAAGTCCCTTTCTACGAAAGAGAGGGCGTGGAGGTCGAGTGGGTAGGGCATCCTTTGGTCGACATTGTAAAACCCACGCTTTCCAAAGAAGAGGCCTATCAACGGTTTGGGCTTGACCCAAATCGGAGAATGGTTGCACTCTTACCTGGGAGTAGGAAAAAGGAGGTGGAGAGACTTCTTCCACCCCTTCTTAAGGCAAGCCATCTCCTCTTCGATGAGATTCCAGAGCTTCAATTCGTCATCCCTCTTGCCCACGGGATCTCCTTAAATGGAGTCTTAGAGAGAAAGTCCTTGCCCTTCCCCTTGAGGGTGGTGGAGGGCTGGACCTATGATGTGATGAACCTATCCGAACTTTTAATCACGGCTTCAGGAACGGCTACCCTTGAAGGGGCGATTTTGGGGAAGCCCATGGTGATTCTCTATAAACTCTCGAGGCTTTCTTACTGGGTTGGGAGAATGCTCATTCAGGTGGATCACATCGGTCTGGTCAATCTCGTTGCGGAGAAGGAAATTGTTCCAGAATTGATCCAAGATGAGGTCAACCCTAAAAGAATTGCGGAGGAGGCCTTCCGAATTTTAAAAGATCCCATCTACCGAAAAAAAATGGTAGAATTAATCATGGAAGTCAGAAATCGCCTTGGAGAATCTGGAGCCTCCAGGCGTGCTGCTGGGATTGTCTATTCCATGCTCCATGAGAGAAAGGCCTGAGATGTCTCTTTATCGTCGACTCTTAGAGATGGTCAAACCCTACTGGATGAAATTGGCCCTGGCCATGCTCTGTATGGTTTTTGTCTCCCTTCTTACAGCTGCCCAGGCCTTTCTGGTTCAGCCTGCCCTGGACGACGTCTTTCTTAAGAAGGATAAGATGATGCTTTTCCTCCTTCCCATTGCCATTATCCTGCTCTTTCTTCTCAAAGGGGTTTTTGATTATGGACAGGCCTATCTGATGAACTATGTGGGTTTAAAGATTGTTGCCGATATGAGGGAAAAATTATACAACCATCTCCAGAATCTTTCCCTCTCCTTTTTCACCAAGACCCCCACTGGGGTCCTTATCTCGAGGATTACCAACGATGTAAATCTGATCCAGGGTTCGGTTTCCAATGCGATTACTGGATTGATCAAGGACATCTTCACCATTTTTGGTCTTACTGGGGTGGTCTTCTATCGAAACTGGAAACTGGCCCTCATCGCCTATCTCATCTTTCCCCTGGCCATTATCCCCATTCGGGAGTTTGGAAAGAAACTCCGGAAGTTTAGCCGAAAGGGACAAGTTCGGATGGGTTCTCTCACCACCTTTCTTCATGAGACCATCACTGGAAACCGAATCGTGAAGGCCTTCAACATGGAGGAGTATGAGAAACGTCGTTTCTCTGAAGAAAATTACCGCTTCTTCAAAACAATCCTCAAACGAGTAAAGATCCGAGCACTGTCACATCCTCTGATGGAGTTTCTTGGTGGAATTGGGGTGGCCGTCATCATCTGGATAGGAGGCTATAGTGTGATTAAGGGGGAGGTGACGCCAGGAACCTTCTTCTCCTTCATGACTGCCCTGTTGATGCTCTATAATCCCATTCGGGATCTAAGCAAAGTTAACCTCGAGATTCAGGAGGGATTGGCTGCAGCGGCCCGAGTCTTTGAACTCCTTGATATTCCCCCTGAGATCAAGGATGAGGATGGAGCGATTCCACTGCCTCCTGTTTCCAAAGGGATTGAGTTTAGAAACGTCAACTTCAGATATGATGATGAGATGGTTCTTAAAGATATCAACCTCTCGGTAAGGATGGGAGAGGTGGTCGCCATTGTAGGAATGAGCGGAGCAGGAAAGACCTCCCTGGTCAATCTTTTGCCACGATTCTATGAGGTGGAGAGGGGAGAGGTATTGATCGATGGGGTTGATATCCGAAAAGTCACCCTTCGGTCCTTGAGAGAACAGATCGGGCTAGTTACCCAGCAGACCATCCTTTTTAATGATTCAGTGAAAAATAATATTGCCTATGGGAGTCCTGGCCGATCGGAGCAGGAGATCATCGAAGCCGCCATCTCTGCCAATGCCCACGATTTCATCCAGCGTCTTCCTCAAGGTTATGAGACCATCATTGGTGAGCAAGGGGTAAAACTCTCTGGGGGAGAGCGACAGCGGATTTCCATTGCAAGGGCGATTTTAAAGAATGCGCCGATCCTCATTCTGGATGAGGCGACTTCCTCCCTTGACTCCGATTCAGAGGCTGAGGTTCAAAAAGCCTTAGACCAATTGATGAAGGGCCGGACGGTCTTTGTCATTGCCCATCGCCTCTCCACCATCCGAAATGCCCATCGGATTATTGTGCTCTCAGAGGGCCGGATTGTGGAGGAGGGAACCCATGAGGAATTAATGGCTCTGGGTGGGGAGTATCGAAGGCTTTACGATCTTCAGTTTAAGGACGATGGGGTCAGGGTCTGGAAGGGCCCGAAAGTGAAGAAGGTCTACTGATTTTTCAGTGTTCAAAGGCCTGGGGTTTAAGGGTCAGAGGACATCTTAAGACCTTGGCTCTTTTTAACAGGATGTTTCTCAAGAGCTTAAAGAAGAGATTCGTTTCCTGGCTGGGTCCATGGTTAGCCTATGGAGCAATCAAGCTCTTAAGTTGGACGATCAAGGTTGAAGAGATTCACTCAGAGATCCCAAGATCATTTTGGGAGAAAGGGGTCCCATTTATCGGTGCCTTTTGGCATGGAAGGTTACTGATGATGCCGATTGCCTATAGGGGAAAGAGGTTAAGTTTCTTGGTCTCCCCTCATCGGGATGGCCAGGTGGTGGGAAAGGCTCTCAAGCGATTCGGATTCAATCCCATCCTTGGCTCCACTTATCGAAAAGGGTTTTCTGCTTTCAAGAAGATGGCTAAGGCCCTTGAGGATGGGTCGGATATCGGTTTTGTTCCAGATGGTCCGCGGGGACCTCGATATCGCGCTCAAATCGGAGTGATTGAGTTGGCCAAAAAGACAGGAAGACCGATCCTCCCCCTTTCTTTTAGTGCCTCGAAGAAGAAGATTTTAAACACCTGGGACCAATTCCTCCTTCCCTATCCATTTTCAAAAGGGGTCTTCATTTGGGGAGAACCGATCGAGGTCGATCCAAAAGCTACAAGAGTTGATCTTGAGGAAAGAAGAATTCTCTTGGAGAGGCGTCTCAATGAACTGACTGAAAAGGCAGATCGCTATTTTAAGAGAAGCTAATGGGGATATCTTCCTCTTCAATCCTATAAACAGGTTATGGTCTTTTTAGCCTATCATATTCTGTCCACCTTTCTTCTCATTCTGGCCATCCCTTATTTCATTCTCAAAAGGCTAACCCAAAGAGGCTATGGAAGAGAGTGGGTCCAGAGGTTAGGGTTTCTTCCCCCCATGTCACTAAAAAAACCGATCTGGGTTCATTCAGCCTCTGTGGGGGAGGTCTTCTGCTCCATCCCCCTCCTTAGAAGAATCCAGAGAGATTTCCCTCAATCTCAAATTGTCTTGACCACCATGACTCGGACAGGAAAGGAGACGGCCAAAAAGTTTTTCCCCGAGGCAGACGCCATCTTCTATCTGCCAATGGATCATCCCTGGGTTCTTAAGAGATTCCTAAAGAGGGTTGACCCTCATCTCCTCCTTCTTGCAGAGACCGAGCTCTGGCCAAATCTGCTCCGATCCTGTGGCAAGAGAGGAATTCCCATGGTGCTGTTTAATGGGAGAATCTCTGAGAGGTCCTTACGGGGCTACCTCCTTTTTAAACCCTTATTTCAAAATTCGTTGAACCACCTGAGCCTCTTCCTGATGCAAACTGAGCAGGACCAAAATCGGATCATCGAAATTGGCGCCCCTTCTGAAAAGACTCGGGTGGTGGGAAATTTGAAATTCGATCAGACCTTTCCACCCTTTTCTGAAAGGAGAGTGGAAGAGATGAGGGGACTGCCCCTGCTCCAGGAGAAGAGCATTCTCATCGCAGGCTCAACTCACCCTGGAGAGGAAGAAGTTCTGATCCGTCTCTTTAAAGATTTGAAAAAGATTGATCCCCAACTTCTCCTCCTTCTTGCCCCGCGTCATCTCGACCGTCTGGAAGAGGTGGAAAAGATTCTAAGGAGAGAATCCATCTCGTGGAAGAGAAGAACACACTTAGAAAAGATTCAAGACCCCAAGGAGCCTTGTGAGGTCATCCTTCTCGACACGATGGGTGAATTGATGAGCCTTTACAGCCTGGGGACGTTAGTCTTCATTGGAGGGACTCTCCTCCCAGTGGGGGGGCATAACCCTCTTGAGCCTCTCTTTTTTAAAAAGTGTGTTCTTTTTGGCCCCTATACGTTCCACTTTTCAGAAATCTCTCGGTCTCTGGTCCAGGAAGGAGGAGCAATCCAGGTCAGAGATGAGGAGGATCTGGGCTTCCAACTCAAGCGCCTCCTCCTGGATGAACGGATGCGGAGGGAAGTAGGAGAGAGGGGTTACCAATTTCTTCAAAGACATCGGGGAACCACCGAAAGGGTATTTAAGGAGATCCTTCCCTTTCTCCTAAGAACCTAAAAAATTTTTGAGATGAAAAATCCAAAGGGTTTAAGGGATGGGTTGGCGAATTGATCAATTCCTTTATCAAAAAGAGAAACCCTTCTGGAAGAAGATCGTTCTTTTTCCACTCTATCTTCTTTCTCTTCTCTATAGAACCCTCATAAGAGGAAGAACCCTCCTCTACTCCAAACGGGTCTTAAAATCTAAAGCCCTTCCCCTTCGGGTCATCAGTGTGGGCAATATTACGGTTGGAGGCACGGGAAAGACCCCCCTGGTGATGGAGATGGCAAGGGTATTAAAGCAGAAGGGGATTCCAGTAGCCATCCTTAGCAGGGGTTATAAAGGGAAGAAGACTCAAGGGGCACTAGTGAACGATGGCAAGATTCTCCTTAGCCCTGAGGAGGTCGGAGATGAACCTTTGATGATGACCAGGATTCTTGAGGAGATCCCCATCCTCGTTGGAAGGAATCGTTTTGCAAATGCACAGATGGCGATGAAGAGATTTCATCTGCGGGCATTCCTTCTGGACGATGGGTTTCAGCATCTTCAACTCCATCGCGATTTGGATATCCTGCTCATTGATTCCAAGGTCGGTTTTGGAGACCATCATCTCCTTCCAAGAGGGATTTTAAGGGAACCCTTATCCCATCTTCGGAGGGCCCACCTCCTGCTTCTCACTAAAGTTGAAAGTCTTGAGGCCTGCCAGCCCATTGAGGATGAGATTCGGAAGATCCACCCTCAAGCCCCCATTTTTCACAGCACCTATGAAGCAATGGGTTTAATCGATCCTTCTGGAAAATGGGAGGGAATAGAGGCGATTAAGGGGAGAAAAGTGCTTCTCGTTTCTGGCATTGCCAATCCGGAATCCTTCCTGGCCTTAGTAAGGAAATGCCAGGGAGAGGTGGTTCGGGAATTGGTCTTCCCGGATCATCACTCTTATACCTTGAGAGATGTAGACTTTATCAAAAGGAGTGCAGAAGAGGTAGAACGAGTTGTCACCACGGAGAAGGACATGGTAAAATTAGAAAGTTGGAATCTTAACGATCTCCCTCTTCAGGCTTTACGAATTCAGGTCAAGATATGGGAGGAAGAAGAGTTTTATAAGAGGGTGATGGAAATTTTTTAAAAAATCGATTATGAAAATAATCTAAACTTTTTTAAAAGGGAGTGTTCTCAGTGAAAGCAGAGCAGGTAAAGATATTCGATACCACCCTTCGAGATGGGGAGCAGTCCCCTGGAGCAACCATGAATGTTTCAGAAAAGGTAAGGATTGCCGAGCAACTGGAGAAACTGAATGTCGATGTCATTGAAGCAGGGTTTCCTATTTCCTCGGAGGGAGATTTTGAGGCGGTCAGAGCCATTGCAAAGACGATTAAGCAGTGCGAGGTAGCTGCTCTGGCCAGGGCCAATGCGAAAGATATCGATCGGGCCTGGGAGGCGGTTAAGGAGGCGAAGTTCCCCAGGCTTCATACCTTCATCTCCACCTCAGACATCCATCTGAACCATATGATGAGAAAGTCCAGAGAAGAGGTGATTCGGGAGACCGCTCGTTCTGTGGCCAGGGCGAAACGCTACACCGAAAATGTTGAATTTTCTGCTCAGGATGCCTCTCGGAGTGATCTCGAGTTCCTCATCGAGGTGGTTGAGACAGCCATTCGCGCAGGAGCCACGACTATTAATATTCCTGATACGGTAGGCTACGCCATCCCTTCTGAGTTTGGGAACCTCATCCAAACCCTCCGGAAAAGGGTTCGAGGAATTGATCGTGTGACATTAAGCGTCCACTGCCATAATGACCTTGGTCTTGCGGTTTCAAACTCGCTTTCTGCTATCCAGAACGGTGCCAGGCAGGTGGAGTGTACCATCAATGGAATTGGAGAAAGGGCAGGAAACACCTCTCTTGAAGAAGTGGTGATGGCTATTCGAACCAGGAAAGATCTCTTACCGTTTTATACCCGAGTCATTCCCAAACATCTCTATGCAACGAGTCGGTTGGTCTCAAAGATTACAGGAATGGTCGTTCAGCCCAACAAGGCGATCGTTGGAGCGAATGCCTTTGCCCATGAGTCCGGGATCCATCAGGACGGCGTTTTGAAGGAGAAACGGACCTATGAAATTATGACGCCCCAATCCGTTGGGATCCCTAAGAGTTCAATCATCTTAGGAAAACTCTCGGGGCGTCATGCTTTTCGAGAGAGGCTGAAAGAACTGGGATATCGGCTTTCGGAAGAAGATCTGGAGAAGGCGTTCAACCGGTTTAAACAACTGGCGGATAAAAAACGTGAGATTTACGATGAGGATATTGAGTCGATCGTAGTTGAGGAGATTCTTCGAATGCCCAAGCGTTACAAACTGATCTACCTTAATGTGATCGCTGGAAATGTCACCGTTCCTACTGCCACCGTCCAGATGGAGGTGGATGGCAAACTCATCCAAGAGGCTGGATTTGGGGATGGGCCAGTGGATGCCACCTTTAAGACGATCAAAAAGATTACCAAGACCAAATCGAAACTTCTCCAATTTGCCATCAATGCCATCACCTCCGGGACAGAGGCTCAGGGAGAGGTGACTGTTAAATTGGAGGAGAAAGGATATACGGTCATTGGTCAGGGCGCGGATACCGATGTGATTGTGGCCAGTGCCAAGGCCTATATCAATGCGCTTAACAAGATGGAGTTTAAAAAGCAGAAGCTGGTGGGAATGTAGATAGTTAGAGAGTCCATGAGTCGTATCGTCTTGTAGTCTTGTCGTTAAAAGAAAAGGAAATGATTCGACTCTATGACCATAAGATGAAATTTGAGTATGAAAAAGAACCCTCCGATGACCATCACTGAAAAGATCCTTGCTGCCCATACTCGAAAAAGACAAGTCTTTCCAGGCGAACTGATAGAGGTTCGGGTTGATCTTGCCCTTGGAAACGATATCACAGCCCCCCTTGCGATCAAGGCCTTCCAAGAGATTGGCGCCAAGAAGGTTTTCAGGAGGGATCGGATTGCACTGGTTCCGGACCACTTTACCCCTGCCAAGGATATCCTTTCTGCAGAGCAGTGCAAGGTTCTTAGGGAGTTTGCCAGGCAACAGCACCTGACCCATTTTTTTGAGATTGGAGAGGCAGGGATTGAACATGCCCTTCTCCCCGAGAAGGGATTGGTTCTGCCAGGGGATCTGGTCATAGGAGCGGATAGTCACACTTGTACTTACGGGGCGATCGGGGCCTTTTCAACAGGGGTGGGCAGTACAGATCTCGGAGCAGTCATGGCAACCGGAAAGATTTGGTTAAAGGTACCGGAAAGCCTTAAACTGATTTATGATGGAAAACTAAACCCCTGGGTTTCAGGGAAAGACCTGATCCTTTTCACAATTGGGCATATCGGTGTGGATGGAGCACTTTATCAAGCCATGGAGTTCTGTGGGGAGGTCATTCACCGTCTTCCCATGTCCAGCCGTTTCACCATGGCCAATATGACGATTGAGGCAGGGGGGAAGAATGGAATCATGGAGCCTGATGAGGTGACCCTCCAGTATATTAAACCTAAGGCCAGAAGGCCTTACCGAATTTATCGAAGCGACTCTGAGGCTCATTATGCTCAAGAACATTATTATGATGTTTCAAAGATATACCCCCAGGTAGCCCTCCCTCATCTTCCCTCTAACATAAAGGATGTGAGAGAGGTGGGAAGGATTGAGATTGACCAGGTGGTCATTGGCTCTTGCACCAATGGACATCTGGATGACCTAAGGGTGGCTGCTCGAGTGTTGAAGGGGAAAAAGATCGCTTCCTCTTTAAGGCTGATCATCATTCCAGCCACACAGGAAATCTATCGTCAGGCCCTCAAAGAGGGCCTCATTGAAATATTTCTCTCTGCAGGTTCAGTAGTCAGTCCACCCACCTGTGGTCCATGCCTGGGGGGGCATATGGGTATCCTGGCAAAGGGGGAGAGGGCCTTGACCACCACCAACCGGAATTTCCGTGGGAGGATGGGACACGCTGAGAGTGAGGTCTATCTTTCAAATCCTGCAGTGGCCGCAGCCAGTGCAGTCAAAGGAAGAATCTGCCATCCAGAGGAAGTGGTAAAGTGATTGCAGAATGGAGAATGCGGATTGCGAAATAAAAACTTAGCCTCTGAAAAGCAAGCTCAATTAACTCTTTTTGAAATGGAAATGAAGGCTTCTTCTTGTCCTTCCCGTGAAAACGGGAATCCAGTGCTCTTATTTGCCACCATGGATGGATTTCTGCTTCTGGATGAATGACCATTTCGGGAGGCGGAGAGAAAGTGAAGATTGAAGGAAGGGTTTGGAAGTTTGGTTCGGATATTGATACGGATGCGATCATCCCTGCTCGCTACCTCAATCAATCCGACCCGAAGGAGTTGGCCAAGCATGTCATGGAAGATGAGAGGCCCCGTTTTTCAAAAGAGGTCAAAAGAGGAGATATTCTGGTTGCGGATAAGAATTTTGGTTGTGGGTCCTCTCGAGAGCATGCCCCATTGGCATTAAAAGAGGCAGGGATCTCCTGTATCATTGCAAAAAGTTTTGCGAGGATCTTTTATCGAAATGGACTTAACATTGGTCTTCCTCTGCTTGAATCTCCAGAGGCCTCAGAGGGGATTGAGGAGGGGGATCGAATTCGTGTCGATCTTTCTACAGGGGAGATTTTTGACCTCAACAAGAAGAAGAAGTTTCTTGCCACCCCTCTCCCTCGATTTATGCAAGACCTCCTAAAAGATGGCGGATTAATTCCCCACCTCCGAAAAAGAAAGAAGAAATCCTAAAAACGAGACCTCTAACCAGGGTTCACTTCTAAAATTCCGAATCCTAAACCCATTGACATATTTAATAATTGTGATATTTATTACGATGAAATAAATAGTTAAAGTACCCCAGGTGGAGGTTTTCAGACCTGGGAGCGCAAAGGGCGTGATATTCTAATTTTACAAGAAGATTGCTTAGTTGCTTTGCTCATCGGAATAATAATTTTATTCGATACGTTTGTTTGAGTAGAATGGATTTAATAACAACAATTATCGATATGATAATATGAAAAGACAAGAGTTATATGAGGAGGGGAGGGTTATGAATAAAATTTTCCTTAAATCTTGTGAAAAAATGGAAGAAATTAAAGATGGACAGGTAGATTTAATAATCACTTCCCCTCCTTATTGGAATGCCATAGACTATGATGTCCATACATCAGATAGTACAAAATGGTTTAGAACAAGAAAAGGTGAAGAATATGGGAAATATTTAGATTGGCTTAGAAAATGTTTTGAAGAGTGTTATCGAGTGTTGAAACCAGGAAAATTCTGTTGTGTTGTCATTGGGACGGTTTTGTATAATGGAAGACACTACCCTTTACCTCATCAATTTGTTTTAATAATGCAGAGTATAGGATATGAATTTCACCAGGATGTAATTTGGTATAAAGTAACTGGCGGGGTGAAAAGGGCAGGAGTAACGATTCAAAACCCCTATCCAGGGTATTATTGTCCCAATATTATGACTGAATATATTTTGATTTTTAGAAAACCTGGACTAAGGATTTACCAAAACAGAACAAAAGAGGAAAAAGAAAGAAATAGAATCCCCATTGACGATTTATTTACCAAAGAATTAGCAAATAATATTTGGCATATTGCACCAGTTCCGCCAAACCAATATGACCACCCCTGTCCTTTTCCTGAAGAGATACCTTATAGACTAATTAAATTATTTTCTTATCCCTCTGATTTAGTGTTAGACCCCTTTTTAGGCATAGGTACAACAATCAAAGTTGCCAATGTGCTTAAAAGAAGATGGGTTGGATATGAAATAAAAGAGAAATATATAAAAATTGCAGAAAAAAGATTAAATGAGCCGTTGTATTTAAGAGAACAACTTATATCCATTTTTGACAAGATACCTGTTAATGAAAGTAGGGAAAGCTTATCTCAGAAAAGGAAGGATAAAGAATATATCCTTGAGTCCTCTCGTCAGAAAGCGTTTGAATTCGTTCTTAGGGAGAAAAAAAGTGATTACAGGACGAGAACTAATAGAAGAAAGTAGAGAGTTGATAAATAAAATAGCAAGAATAGGACGAGAAAATCCTCCCAGACATGATATAAGCGAAATATTTCCATTTGAACATTATATTGGAAAAGATGGAAAATTAATTAAAAGCCATTTAGATAATAATGATGGTTTGTGGACAAGAAGGGAAATAATTACCAGATATTTACTCGTTAGTGCAGTACTAGACCAAGGACCTGATCTTGAAGGAGTTAAGTTACTTTTTAGAGGTGTTATTAATGATTTGTATAGAAAAGAAATTCGTATATTTCACAAACCATTGGATTTCTTTAAGGAACTAGGTATCTCTATCGACGAAATTTTGGATAAACATGCCAGTGTAAAAAAAATTCGTGCTGAAATTTGGGCAAAAGAAAATAAATCAAATCCAAATAAATATAATCTATTTACAGATAGAACCAACCAAGTTTTGGGTTATGCTGTTTCACGTTGGGGAGCTCCTTTATGTGTCCCAATTATTTTAGAAAAAGACCTTCAAAAAAATCATAAGGAATCACTTCAACCCCTTATTGATTATGTTGAAAGTTGGAATTCTGCAGAAATTATGAGTCAATAAGTAAAAGATAATGAAAGATATGGTTTAGGTAAAGCGATTGGGGATAAAGCAGGACACCTTTTTGGAAAATCCTATATACATACTTTCGGATTGGCGAGAAGAGAAGACAATTCTTTCGGGCCACTTTCTTATGAATTACCATTTGACAGTAATGCGGGACGTGTCTTATTCCGTACAGGTTTTTTTCTTAAATGTGCCGATTTATCTAAGTATGAAAAGTGGAATGTTATTCAAAAAGGTAAGGGCAAAGGCGGTAAACATTATATTCGAGTAACAAACGTTAGAGGTAAAAAGTCCAATAAATTCTCTGATTTAAAGGAATTTATGAAGTTATATGAATCTATTTGTATCGAGTATCTAAAGGTAAGGAAACGAAGACTTTCAAAAATTGAAATTCAGAGAATCCCAAATGTATTATTACTTAATACGGATTACGGAATCGGTGACTTAGATGATGGGTTGATTTATATTGGAACTAATTACTGTTTAAATCATGATAACCCCAAATGTATGGATTGTCCTATTAAGAGTCTCTGCGTTGGGTCCAAAAGAAATAATGAGTTAATTACGAATTATAGTACCTGAAATTAAATATATCATTTCAAATGAGATTGGGGAGGAGGTATTGACTTCTTTTTACAATTCAATCCTGAAGGGTCACATCTTTAATATCAGGAGGGAGAATCTTGACTCTTCTTCTTCGGAAGCCCAATGGGATAAAGTCCTCCTTCTCTCTTTCTTCTATCCTTTTCATGCCGAGTCTTAAGAGTAACTCTCTTTTTTTGTCGTCCCTTTTTGAGCGCTTTCGATATCGGTCCATCCCTAACTGTTCTCTTAAAAGAAGAAATTCGATCGGGGACCCCTCTTCAAATTTTCTTATCCTCATCTTCATCTATCCACCTTTTTCTTCAATTCTAAGATTTCGGGTAAGGTATCATTTTCAGGAAGGGTTGCCTTCTTTTGGAGATAGGACCAGTCGAGTTCATTCTTATATCGTCGGATGAGAAGTTCAACCAGTTCTCCGTCTATTTCTGATTTCCAATGCTTATAGGCATTGAGGCGATCGATCACCAGATCCTCTATTCCAATAATGAAACATTGAAGCTCTCCTCCTAATTCCACCACTTCAAGGGGAGAGTCCTCTCCCACGAGGGAGGATGTAGGAGCCTCGATCAAGACCTTCAGCGTTTCATTTACCCAGTATCTTCCTTCTTTTTTAAATCCAATATCTTTGAGAGCCCTATCTAAGGCTTCTCTGTCCGAATAAGCCAGGTCGATATCCGAAGTGAAGTAGATCTCCCTTGAATAATAGGATAGGGCGCACCCCCCAATGATCACTGGAGGGGGTTTGTTCATCTCCCTCAGGAGCTTCGTCAGTAGTCCAACGATCAAGAGTTGTTTTTTTAAAGGGGATTCTGTTTTTTGGATGATTTCCAATAAGTCTTTTGTCTCCATCGGGGTCTATTTTAACAATTCTGCCCAATTCTTACAAGATAAAGAAATGGCCCAAACCAAGATCTCTGAAAAGGCCATCAATACTCTGGGAGGTGGGGTTCCAAATCCTTCGAATGCGGGCGTTTACCATTTTATTTGTTAACAATCCAACCCATGAAAATTCAATCCTATTAGGGAATTAGGCTTGAGTGCTAAAACATTTAGAGGTATCCGCTCGATGGCTTTTTCACCCTACCTCCCAGTCCCAAAAATCTTTTTTAATTACTTTTTCAGAGGTCTAAAACCCGACTCTTGACAACCTCTTTTTTTCCCCTAATAATAATAAAACTGATACGATGGGGTCGTCAGTGAACAGGGATGTTCAACCAAACATCCCTGTTTTTATAAAGGAGGCTCTTATGAAGAAAGAAAAATATAATGTCGCAGTAGTGGGGGCCACAGGTGCGGTGGGGAATGAGATGATCTCTATCTTGGAAGAGAGGAATTTCCCCGTGAATCAACTCAAACTCCTTGCCTCTCCAAGAGGGGCCGGGACAAGGCTAACCTTTAAGGACAAAGAGTATGTGGTGGAGGTTTTGAACGAGAATTCCTTTGAAGGGATTGACATCGGTCTCTTTTCTGCAGGAGGTTCTGTGAGCGAGAAATTCGCTCCTATTGCCGGTAGGGCAGGCTGTGTGGTCATTGATAATACGAGTGCCTTCCGGATGGATCCAGATGTTCCCCTGGTCGTTCCAGAGGTCAACGCCCACGCCATTTCGCAATATCACAAGAAGAACATTATCGCAAATCCCAACTGTTCCACCATCCAGATGGTAGTGGTTCTGAAGCCCATCCACGACGTAGCAAGGATTAAGAGGGTGGTGGTTTCCACCTACCAGGCGGTTTCTGGGACAGGGAAGAGGGCGATCAAGGAGTTAGAATCTCAGGTGCTTGCCATCTACAACCAACAGGAGATCAAAAAAGAGGTTTATCCTCACCAGATTGCCTTCAACTGCCTCCCTCATATCGATGTCTTCTTTGATAATGGCTATACCAAAGAGGAGATGAAGATGGTGAACGAAACCAAGAAGATTATGGAGGATCCCACCATTGGGGTGACGGCCACCACGGTCAGGGTTCCGGTCTTCTATGGACATTCGGAGTCGGTCAATATTGAGACGGAGAAAAAGATTACCGCCGATGAGGTGAGAAACATTCTTTCCAAGGCTCCCGGGGTGGTGGTGGTGGATAACCCCAAAAAGTTTGAGTATCCCCTTGCCATCCATGCGGCGGGTAAAGATGAGACCTTTGTGGGAAGGATTCGGGAGGATGAGTCCATCCCCAATGGAATCAATATGTGGATCGTGGCGGACAATATCCGAAAGGGGGCGGCCCTAAATGCTGTCCAGATTGCAGAAATCCTGATCCAAAAATATCTTTAAACCATTTGAAAGGAGGCATAGAAGATGAGGCGAAAAGGAATAGGAATCGGGTTGCTGTTTTTAGTGGGTATGGGTTTCTTCTGGGGCACTCCGGTTCAAGTGACGGCTAAGCCCCCTTACAAGATTGGGGTCAATCTTGAATTTACAGGGCCATGGGCAGAGGTGACAAAAACCGTGAGAAATACGATGGTGATGGAGGTCGAGAGAATTAATGCTTCTGGTGGAGTAGATGGACACCCTCTTGAATTGGTCTTTGAAGACAACGGATTTGATGTGGGTCGGGCTGCAGCCCATATGACGAAATTTGCTAAGAATAAAGAGATCCTACTGGTCGTGGGTCCCTTTGAGGATAATCTTCAGGCACCCGCCCGAGCCATTGCCGAGAGGGAAAAGATTACCAACATTATTATCTGTCCTTCCAACCCCATGGTTCGGGGGCTCCGACAGAAATGGGCCTTCAACATCGCCCAGAGCGATATCATTGTCTCTCAAAAACTGGTGGACCTTTCTCTGGCGAGAAAGTATAAGAAGGTACTGGTCTTTCCCGCTGCACATCCCCTTGCCCTGAGCCTGGCGGATTATTACAAAAAATTTGGAGAGGAGAAGGGGATAAAAGTCATCATCTCCCAAGAGACCCATAAACCTACCGACATCGATATGACCCCTCAACTCACCAAACTCAAACCCATCATCGAGAAGGAGAAAGTGGATGCCTTCTACGCCTCAACCGCAGGGCCTCCAGGTCCCATCGTCTGTAAAAACCTTCGCAGTTTAGGGATCAAGATTCCGATTCTTGGAACGCATGCCTTTGGATTTCACTTCATTATTGCCCTTGGAGGAGAGGCGATGGAGGGAGTGGAGTTTGCTGCGGGAAAGCCTGTGGTGCCAGACCAACTGGATGAGAATGATCCGGTCAGGCCGATCATCTTAGATCTGGATAAGCGTTTGAAGGCCCGCTACGGAATGGGGATTGATCAGATTGCTGGTCATGCCCATGATACGGTGAATCTCATCTACGATGCCCTGAAAAGGTGTAAAGGAAAGGTGACCCGAGAGAGTTTCAGAGACGCCCTGGAGAACACGAAGGGTCTGAAGAATAGCCATGGAATCTACAATTATAGTCCAACGGATCACGATGGTCTGAGTAAAAAGGATATGGTCTTTATTAGAATTGAAGGAGGAAAGTTTAAACGGATCAAGTTCCCAGGATTAGAGGGTTGAAGAATCATCCGATGGAGGATAAAATCAATGGGTGGATCAAAAGTGAACCTGATTCACCCATTTTCTTTTTCAGGCCTTTACCAACTTTTATGAATTTTAATTTTTTTGTCCGATGAATCCCATCACCTATCTCCCACAACTTCTCATCTCCGGAATCACCATCGGAGGGGCCTATGCCCTGGTCGCATTGGGATTTGTGACGATTGCCCGCACCACTCAGATCATTAATTTTACTCAGGGCGAGTTCGTCATGCTTGGAGGGGTCCTCACCTTCTTCATGCTTCAAGGAGGTTTCCCTTATCCCTTAGCCATTTTGTTGGCGATTGGACTGGTCATCCTCATCGGGATTCTTATCCAACTTCTGGTCATCTATCCTTTAAGGAAGGCCTCCATTCTTATCCTCATCATTGCTACCTTAGGAGCCTCCCTCTTCCTGAGCAATGCCAGTGCTGTGGTCTTTGGAAGTCTGCCCAAGGTCCTTCCACCGATATCCCGTGGAAAACCCTTCGAGGTGGGAGGAATTCATATCCCTCTCCAGAGTCTCTGGGTATTGGGAGCCACCTTTCTTCTTTTGATCCTTCTCTATCTTCTCTCTCATCGGACCCTATTGGGAAAGGCCATGGAGGCAAGTTCTACAGACCCACTGGGAGCAGAACTTTCTGGTATTTCCCGAACCCTGATGGGCATGGTTGCTTTTGGGGTGAGTGCGGGGATGGGAGCCCTTGCAGGGGTTTTTATCACCCCAATTTACTATACCAGTTTCAATTCTGGAACCTTGCTCGGACTCAAAGGATTTGTTGCAGCCGTCCTTGGAGGCTGGGGAAAGAACAGTGGTGCAATCCTGGGTGGGTTTGCGCTCGGAGTCATTGAATCTCTGAGCGTGGGGTTCATCCCCTCAGGATATAAAGATGGGATTGCCTTTGCCCTTCTCTTGATCATCCTCTATCTAAGACCCAAGGGGATCTTAGGCTCTCCCTTTATTGATAGTCGACGATGGTAGAACAGAGTCAGAGAGATTTCAGAAAAAGAGATATCCTCTATGTGGTTCCCCTGTGGCTCCTTCACCTCATTT